>FLOH01000140.1_pt1 | contig 203859 bp, 193 predicted proteins | sample 756751 | NCBI WGS metagenome assembly FLOH01 (sample SAMEA4026879, study PRJEB14308) | marine metagenome | biome: coastal water; material: water | depth 74 m | reverse complement strand
TTTGAAGGCCCAGCGAGATGGCCGCCGCATACAACAGCACCACGCCCCAGTTTACGCCGGAATTGACGTCTTCCCATCTGACCAGGCCGGCCACCAAAAAGGCTGCTGCACCAAACACGGCAATGGTTCCCATGCCGACATCACCCGACGCAAATACCCAGCCGCACAGGATAAGAACGAAGAAGATAATGGCTACCCAATCGCCCACTTTCATCGGTCCTTCGCTTTCCACCTGGGCGCGCAGTTTGACCACGGCGCGCGACAGATTTCGGTATTCGGGCTTGAACGAGAACAACAGGATCGTCGTCACCAGCGGCAACTGCAAAACGAACATCGGATAGGCGTAAGCCATCCAGCGCAGATAGCTGATCAGATACTTCCATGTTTCGGGACTGGTCGGATCGTAGAAGAATTCCTTCCAATAACCGATCATGATGGCGTTTCTGGCACCGCCCGAAGGGGTCGCGATACCGGCCACCGAACACCCGTATGAAATCGACAAAAGAAGCACGACGGCCAGATTTCGAACCTTTTTGGGGTCTTCCGAGGTCAGCGTTACCAGCGTGATTCCAACTGGCAACATCATCGCCGCAACCGTGTGTTCCCCGACGAACGACGCCAGAAATCCCGAAACCGCCGAAATGCCAAAACATACGCGCCAGGTTCGTGTGCCGGTCATACGCACGATCAACCAGGCTAGCCGCTTGTCCAGCTTTTGCTTGACCACCGCGACCGCCAGCATCAAGGAGCCCATGATGAAGAGCACCGAATCGGTCATCAGACTTTTGGCGACGACGGACGAGTCGATCCCCAGCAGCAGAACCTGTCCGACGATGATTAATAGAGCGACGGTGGGCAATGGAATTGGTTCGGTGACGAACAGAACGGTGGCCACAACCGTCATCGTAAGGACGATCATCCCTTCCCGGCTCAAGCCGTCGGGCAAGGGCAGGGTCAACATGATCGCCCCGATGATCAAGGCGTAGAAGAACCAGCGCTTCTCACGAAGATAATAAAGGCGAAAGCGGAAGCGAACGGCTTTGCGAAGGATACCGAACCCCAATGTTCGGTGGGCGATGGCCGATTTCGGTCGGTCGGCGGATTCGGCATCCACATTTGCCGGATCTTGGCGAGCCCTGCCGCCATGCCTGCTGAACCAATCCGCCATAAACCGCGACCCGCTTCAAAATCTACTCAAACAGATTTAACACGTTCCGGCGGCAATCACTAGCAGGCGGCTCTAATTTCCTTAATTCGTTGGGTGTAATCGGCGGCGCTGAAAACGGCGTTTCCCGCAACCAGTACATTTGCCCCGGCTTGCACCACCGTGGCCGCGCTGTTCACATCAATGCCGCCATCGACTTCCAGATCAATTGGCCGATCCCCAATCATTTGGCGAACGCGCCGGATTTTGTCTACTTGGGATTCCAGGAATTTCTGGCCCCCGAAACCGGGGTTCACGGTCATAACGAGAACAAGATCAACCTTATCCAGAACATATTGGATGGTCGCTTCCGAGGTTGATGGGTTTAGGGCGACACCTGCCCTTTTGCCTAACTCGCGAATGGCCTGAAGGCTGCGGTCCAAATGCGGACCGGCCTCGGCATGCACGGTGATGATATCACTGCCAGCCTTGGCGAAAGCTTCCAGGTAGGGATCGACGGGCGAGATCATAAGATGCACGTCGAGTATTTTTTGGGTGTGTGGTCGAATGGCAGCGACGACACCGGGACCAATGGTCAGGTTGGGAACAAAATGGCCGTCCATAACGTCGACATGGACGTAATCGCACCCGCCCGTGTCAATTGCGCGTACTTCTTCACCCAGCTTGGCGAAGTCAGCGGACAGAATTGACGGAGCGATCTTTAAACTATTGACCATGGTTCCGGTGTGTCCTGTTTGCTAGCGGACTTGCGGGTCCAGCGAACCCGAGGCGTAGCGCGCCGCCATTTCGGAGAGCGGCAGGGCCTTGATCTTGGAGGCCTGACCGTCGCACAGGAACTGCTGGTAACGCTCTTCGCACAGTTTCTGCATGGCGGCACGAGCCGGCACCAGATAGTCGCGCGGGTCGAACTTGCCCGGCTGTTCAACGAAAACCTTACGGATTGCGCCGGTAATGGCCATGCGGTTGTCGGTGTCGATGTTTACCTTGCGCACGCCGGTCTTGATGCCGGTGACAATTTCTTCAATCGGTACGCCGTAGGTTTGCGGCATATCCCCACCGTATTTGTTGATGACGTCCTGAAGTTCCTGCGGAACCGAGCTGGAACCGTGCATCACCAAATGCGTGTTGGGAAGCTTCTCGTGGATCTTCGCGACCACGTCCATGGCCAGGGTTTCACCGGTCGGCTTGCGGGTGAACTTGTAGGCCCCGTGCGAGGTGCCGATGGCAATGGCAAGGGCATCAACCTTGGTTTTGGCAACGAAATCGGCGGCTTCGTCGGGATCGGTCAGAAGCTTTTCCTTGTCGAGCTTGCCTTCAAAGCCGTGGCCGTCTTCCTTGTCGCCTTCGCCGGTTTCCAGCGAGCCCAGGCAGCCCAGTTCGCCTTCAACCGAAACACCGACCATGTGGGCCATATCGGCAACCGTCTTGGTCGCTTCGACGTTGTAGTCGTAGGAAGCGGGCGTCTTGCCGTCTTCTTCAAGCGAGCCGTCCATCATCACCGAGGAGAAGCCCGACGTAATGGCGCTCATGCAGGTCGGGGCTGAATTGCCGTGATCTTGGTGCATGCAGACCGGAATGTGCGGGTACATTTCGATGGCTGCCCGGATCAGGTAGCTGAGCACGGTGTCGTTGGCGTATTTGCGTGCGCCACGGCTGGCCTGCATGATAACCGGGGCGTCCAGCTTGTCTGCCGCCGCCATGATCGAGAGCATTTGCTCCATGTTGTTGATGTTGAAGGCGGGAAGACCGTAGTCGTTCTCCGCCGCATGATCGAGCAACTGCCGAAGTGAAACGAGTGCCATTTTAAAAAATCTCCTTATCAGGTATTTCGGGCTTGGCGGCCCGAAGTTCTAGTGCATTAAAGCCGCGATTTCGCTGCGGCAACGACGTTTTCGGCGTTAATGCCGAAATGTTCAAATAGCTGTCCGGCCGGACCTGATGCGCCGAAGCCCGTCATGCCGACAAACGAGCCGTTGTCTCCAAGATATTTGTCCCAGCCCTGCCCGATGGCGGCCTCGACGGCAACGCGAACACCACCGGGTGTGCCCAGCACCGCACTACGGTAGGCCGCATCCTGCGCGTCGAACAATTCAAAGCACGGAACGGAGATGACGGCGGTCGGAATGCCCGCTTTTTGTAAGGTTTCCCGCGCTTCCAAAGCAATGCCGATCTCGGCGCCGGTCCCCAGAAGCGTGACCTTGCGAGCCCCGCCTTCGGCTTCGGCCAAAACATAGGCACCGAGTGCGCTTTTGTTTTGTTCGGTGTCGGTGCGGTTGGCAGGTACGCCCTGGCGGCTGAGGGCCAGCACCGACGGCGTGTCCTTGTTTGCAAGTGCGATATCCCAGCATTCCGACGTTTCCATGGCATCGGCGGGGCGAAATACGTTGAGATTGGGAATGGCCCGCAAGGAAGCAATGGTTTCAACCGGTTGATGGGTAGGACCATCTTCGCCGAGACCAATGGAATCATGGGTCAAAACGTAGATAACGCGAATGCCCATTAGCGCCGACATGCGGATAGACGGTCGCATATAGTCGGAAAACACCATGAACGTTCCAGCGTAGGGAATGAAGCCGCCGTGAGCAACAAGGCCGTTCATGATCGCGCCCATGGCATGTTCGCGAACGCCGTAGTGGATGTAGCGTCCGCCGAAATTGCCGCGATCCAGGCTATCGGTGCTGCTGGTCTTGGTATTGACCGAGCCGGTCAGATCCGCCGATCCGCCAATCATTTCGGGGATTTTGGCGGTCAGAACCTCAAGGGCATTGCCGGAAGCCTGGCGGGTGGCCCAGCCGGGTTTGTCGGCGGCAAGGCCAAGCCGGTAGTCGGCGGTTGCCTTTTCCCAGCCTTTCGGCAGGTCGCCAGCCTCGGTGCGCGTGAATTCGTCGCGAACACCTGAATCTGCTGCGGCCAGTCGGCCTTCCCAGGCTTTGCGGGTACCTTCGCCGCGCACTCCTGCCGCGCGCCATGCCTCAAGAACGTCTGCCGGTACCACGAAAGGAGCGTGCGGCCAGCCCAGGGTCTTCCTCGCACCGGCAATTTCCTCGTCGCCCAGCGGGGAGCCGTGGGAAGCCGACGTGCCTTGCTTGGTTGGTGCGCCAAAGCCGATGGTTGTTTTGCAGCCGATAATCGTCGGTTTATCCGATTTCTGTGCCGCCTCGATGGCGGCGGCGACGGCGTCCGGGTCATGGCCGTTGACGGCAAGAGTATTCCAACCGCTGGTCACGAAGCGCGCGAGCTGATCCTCGGTGCGCGTCAGGTCGGTTGATCCGTCAATCGAAATGCTGTTGTCGTCCCACAGCACGATCAGTTTGTTCAGCCCGAGATGTCCGGCAAATGAAATGGCCTCGTGGCTGATGCCTTCCATCAGGCAACCGTCGCCGACGATGACATAGGTGAAATGATCAACGATATCGGTGCCGAATTGTTCGCTGCGCATGCGCTCGGCCAGGGCCATTCCGACGGCGGTGGCAAGCCCCTGCCCTAGCGGGCCGGTCGTCGTTTCGACGCCGGGGGTGTGTCCAAATTCGGGGTGTCCCGGCGTTATCGAAGCGAGTTGACGGAAATTCTTGACGGCGTCGATGTCAACGCCTTCATAACCGGTAAGATGCAGCAGCGAATAAATCAGCATCGATCCATGACCGGCGGACAGGACAAAACGGTCGCGATCCGGCCAGTTCGGTTGCTGTGCGTCGAACTTAAGAAAACGCGTGTAAAGAACCGTCGCCACGTCGGCCATTCCCATCGGCATACCCGGATGGCCGGAATTGGCTTTTTGGACGGCGTCGGCGGACAAAAACCGAATGGCGTTGGCCATATCTTTTTGCAGCATAAACAAAATCTCCAAATTCAATCTTATTGTATGCCCCGTTCGAAAAATCTTCTCGGACCTATTCCGGACACGCAAAAGGCTCGCGCTAAGAATCTAACATATGGTCAAAATATGCACGGGGGCGGCGACACTATACGAAGGTGTTTCGCCCTGATCAATAGCGACAAAAAAGGCTTGACCCTTGTGAGGTCAAGCCTTTCGAATTTGGGGCGAGAGAGGGGATTTGAACCCCCGGCATCCAGATCCACAATCTGGCGCTCTAACCAACTGAGCTACTCCCGCCATGAGCGGGTCACTGTGTAGCTCCAAGCCGGTGCTCCGTCAAGTATTCTGCTTGCGGCCTTGCGCTGGTTTTTTGGGCGGTGTATCGGGCCGATGCGGCCCCCAGATCTTGCGATAATAACCGTCCGCCAACAAAAGTGCCGCAGCAGGATTGTGGCCCAAAACCCGGTCCTTGGCGAATAGGGTTGTCACCAGGGCTTCCGAATGCTTAAAAAACAGGCTGTCATGACCAACGCACAGGCCGAGGACGACGTTAAAATCGGTGCCCGATCGGTTGAGCAGTTCTGCCTGGGTGACGGGATTGCACATGGCTTCATAGTTGCCGGGGCGGATTTTTTCACTGTCTTTAAGGCCGATTTCTTCTTTCGCGATGCCGCCCGTTTTGCAACATACCGAGGCCACTTCAAACCCATGGCTTTCGAGAACCTGGCTGAACGTATAGGCTAAATCCATCACCCCTATGCAAAAGGCGATGCCAATTTTGCGGTATCCCATGCGCTTGGCGAATACACAGACTTCCTCGACCCGGGTCCACTCGCAATAGCCCTCGGCCTCGACCTTCGCTGATTCTCGGGCCGTCTTGGCCAGATCGGCATCCTGATACTTCGCGACGCCAGCGTTGACACCTGCGTCATCAACCTTGCTCGGGCACCAGCCCGGCCCGCGGCGATCATCTTCGCCGTCGCGGCAGGCTCGGATTTCAGCGGGACAATAGGCACAGGAAGGATTTTCATAAGCCATTGAAAGGAAAACCTTGTTTTATTTCAGCCGATTAAATGTTTTGCGCCATCGTAAAGAAGCTTGCACCCGCTCGCAAACAGGAACAGGTAGCACAGCCTGTAGAACCAGGTCGACGAGACGCGCTTGTGCAGCCAAACTCCCAGCGCGATACCGATGGGCGCCAGCGGACACAAAACCAACGACATGGTGAGATTGCCGATCGGCAACAGGTCCAGCCACCAATAGGCTACCAGCTTGGTGTAATTGATGGCTGTGAACACCATGATCATGGTTCCGACGAAAAGCGTCTTGTCCATGCGCTGGGGCAGCAGATAGGCATTGGACGGTGGGCCGCCAGCGTGCGCGATGAAACTTGTGAACCCAGCCACCGCGCCCCAGGCCATTCCCTTGAGCACGTTGGGCTCGGCGGCGGCGCGCGGCCCTCCTCGCTTCATCCAGTGATTAAGGGTGAACGATACGGCCACGCATCCGACCATTATGCGGATCGTGTCGTCGTTGAGCATATGAAACGTGGCCGTGCCGATGCCGATGCCGATAAGCGCCCCGGCGGCCACGATCTTAAGGTTCAGGGCATGCCAGGTTTTCCGGTATGTCCAGGCCCCCATCAAATCCATAAGGCACAATATCGGGAGCATGATCGCTGCGGCGCGCGGAACGGAAACCACCGTCGCCATCATCGGCACGCTCAGCATTGCCAAACCGCCACCGAACCCGCCTTTCGATATCCCCGCCAACAAAACGGCCGGGATCGCGACAAAATAAAACAGTGGATCGAAAATCAATCGACCAAAACCTTTGGTTCCAATGGTGTGGCGAAATGCACTAAAGCCCTGTACCCCGACCCTGCGACCGTTTCAATGGCTTTCCCCCAAACAGCACCGAATTGTTTTGGTGCAGTGATGAAATCAAGGGCGCTTGCCTAAATATTAGGCACAACAATTGTGTGGGATTTTGTCATTCACCATCGAATGAAATTAAAAACACCTGGAAATTCAACGTTTGGCGGCAATCAGACGACTTGGCACGCCACGTGCGTTATGCGGGCGTGGGAGCCCTATGGGGAGCTACCAAGAATATGTTGGAACCCGGAGGCCGAACCTTTGTTCGGTTGGCCCGGTTTCGTCACAAAAAGAGAGGCCCGGTTCTATGAAAAAAATCGAAGCCATAATCAAACCGTTCAAGTTGGACGAGGTCAAAGAAGCTCTTCAAGAGGTCGGTCTAACGGGAATTACCGTGATCGAGGCGAAAGGCTTTGGTCGGCAAAAAGGCCATACCGAATTGTATCGGGGCGCCGAGTATGTCGTTGATTTCCTGCCGAAGGTCAAAATCGAGGTCATTCTGGACGACAGCCTGGTCGAACCTGCGATTGAAGCGATCATGCAGGCGGCGCGAACTGACCGAATTGGCGATGGAAAAATTTTTGTAAGCACGGTTGAGGAAGCAATCCGCATCCGGACTGGCGAACGCGGAAACGACGCCGTTTAGCGCAAAACAACAAGCAAATACCCCGTTTAAAAGCTTTATACCCATGTGAAGAGGAAGCACGACATGACTTTGAACTGCAAATCCGCCGCCGACGTTCTAAAAATTCTTAAAGAAGATGACATCCCGTTCGTCGACCTGCGTTTTACCGACCCGCGCGGCAAATTGCAGCATCTTGCCATGACCGCCGACGCCATCAATGAAGATGCGTTTGTCGATGGCCTCATGTTTGATGGCTCGTCAATTGCCGGTTGGAAGGCCATTAACGAATCCGATATGGCACTGATTCCCGAGGCATCGACCGCGGTGATGGACCCCTTCTCCGCGCAGCCGTCGTTGATCATGTTTTGCGACGTCCTCGAACCCGCTACCGGCCAGCCTTATGGCCGCGACCCGCGCTCGCTGGCCAAAAAGGCCGAAGCGTATCTGGCCTCGACCGGTATTGGCGACACCGTTTACATCGGTTCCGAAGCCGAGTTCTTCGTATTTGACGACGTGCGTTTCGATGTCTCCATGAACCGTTGCTTCTATGAGTTCGAATCCGAGGAAGGCCCGTATGTCAGCGGCAAGATCATGCCTGAAGGCAATGTCGGCCACCGTCCTGTGGTCAAGGGTGGTTACTTCCCGGTTCCGCCGGTTGACTCGGCTGCCGACATGCGCGCCGAAATGGTCACGGTGATGAAGGAAATGGGCTTGCCCATGGAAAAGCATCACCACGAAGTGGCCCCGAGCCAGCACGAACTGGGTATGGTTTACGACACGCTGTTGAAAACTGCTGACAACCAGATGATTTACAAATACGTGACCCAAATGGTCGCCCATTCGTACGGAAAAACGGCTACCTTCATGCCCAAGCCGGTGGTTGGCGACAACGGATCGGGTATGCACACGCACCACTCCATCTTCAAGGACGGCAAGCCGATGTTTGCCGGTTCCGGGTATGCCGATCTTTCGGATATGGCGCTTTACTACATTGGCGGCGTGATTAAGCACGCGCGTGCCCTGAATGCCCTGACCAACCCGACGACAAACAGCTACAAGCGCCTTATTCCGGGCTTCGAGGCACCGGTCCTGTTGGCCTATTCGGCGCGCAACCGTTCGGCATCGTGCCGCATTCCGTTCGCCACCGACCCCAAGGGCAAGCGCGTCGAGATTCGTTTCCCCGACGCCACGGCCAATCCGTATCTGGCTTTCTCGGCGATGTTGATGGCTGGCATTGACGGCATTCAGAACAAGATCCATCCGGGCGATGCCATGGACAAGAACCTCTACGACCTTCCGCCGGAAGAATTAAAAGACGTTCCGACCGTGTGCGGCAGCCTTCGTCAGGCCCTTGAGGCCCTGGACGCCGACCGCGAATTCCTGAAGAAGGGCGACGTGTTCTCGGACGACCTGATCGATGGCTTCATGGATCTGAAGTGGGAAGAAGTCTACAACTTCGAACACACCCCGCACCCGATCGAATTTGAGATGTACTACTCCCTGTAAGACCAATCCCGGACGCGGTTCTTTTTCCGCATCCATACCTGGGCCGCCGGTTCTTCCGGCGGCCCATTTTTTTGGATATTCGAAAGTGCTGAAATCAGACCGGTGCGACAGGTGCGCGGGCGGAGGGCGGGCTATTTTTGTCCTGGTTTTCGCGGTAGGCGATGTAGATCGAGCTTGAAAAGATGACGATGGCACCAATCCAGGTCCATATTTCGGGGATCTCGGCGAAAAATATGTAACCGACGAGTGCCGACCAGATCAGTTTGGTGAAATCGATGGGCAAAACTGCGGTTGCGTCGGCCATTTTGAAGGCCTGGGCGATGGTCAGGTGCATGGACGACCCAACCACACCGATACAAACAAGCCAAGCCCATTGTTCGGGAGTTGGCCAAACCCAGACGAAGAGCGCCGGTATCAGCGAGAATGGCATCAGAAGAATGGCGGCGTAGAAGGCAATGGAAACGGCGGATTCTTCGCGCGACAGGATTTTAATGACCAACAGGGCCAAGGCCCATATGGCCGATGAAATAAGAACCAGCATGGCGCCCAGGTTCATGGCCTCGCTTCCGGGCCTGATAATGATGACGGCGCCGATGAAACCAATGGCAAGCGCCGTCATCCGACGCGCCCGGATGGGTTCTCGAAGCAGGAAGATGGCAAAAAGGGTGGCGAAAAGCGGTGAAACGAAGCTAAGCGAGGCAACCTTGGCAAGTGGTGTAAAACCCAACGCATAAAAATAGCACAGCATTGCCGACAGGTTGAGCGCGGCTCGCAGGGAATGCCAGCCGAAATGCTTGGTTTTTAGTGGTTGCCATCCGTAGCTGAAAACCAGCGGCATCAGCGCGACCAGCCCGAAGAAATTGCGAAAAAAAACAATCTGAAACGGATGCATGTCAATCGAGACATGACGCACCAGCCCGGCCATGCATCCCGATCCAACCGCCGTCGCCAGCATAAATAGTGCGCCCCAAAGCGCTTGCCGCGACGCCCGATTTTCCGATTGAATCGCCGATACCGGGTCCGGCACGGGTGTTGGTTCGGGCATTTTCGGTTCCGCTTGGCGGCATTTCGACAGGATCGAAATTTGAACCTAGCACCGACGCAAGGTTGCGCGAAAGCTTTAGGAATTATTCTTCGGAAGATTGACGGTGTAGGTGATGGGCCCGTTTCCGTGAACTTTATCGTGAGCACGAACAATAACTCGTGAAAGACCATCCGGCAGCCGCACACCGCTTAGGCTGCGCGTAAACGGTTGTTCGGCCTCATGCGGATGCAAAAGTACGCGAGTCGCAAGAACATTCCCCGAAGCATCCAAGACCTCCCAGCGATCGGCATAGTGGTCCCACCCCGTATCGTCGTGGCGAACGGTAACATCAAACCGATACGATCCACCCGCAACGGCAACCACACGAACATTCAATACGCTTGGTTCTCCGGCGATTGCCGGGACCCATTGAAACAAAATTAAAATTAAACCCAGCACCGGCAGAGCTGAAATTAGTCCGCGCATGAAAACCCCCTTCTCCGTGTTTCACATTGATATGAATGGGTATTTCAAACACTGCGGGCCACTCACTATAGCGTGACTGGACCTCCTCGGGTGATGGAGTGGACCCGGAAAAATAAACGATGTTGCCATTTTGTTCTAATTGTGATATTGCTGTGTTCTTATTTGAGTATCGAGGCATGAGGAGTTTGAAATGGCTACCGTTCGCATTCTCGGAGAGTTTTCGGCAATCGCCGGTTTTTTTGCGGCGGCTTACTTTTGGCTGCTGATTATTTGACAACGGTTGGGGGCATCAGGGGCTAGGGTCGTCAGGCGGGCGGAACGGGACGTTTTTTGCCATGATTGTCGATGGCGACATAAGTGAAAAGGCCCTCGGTTACCTTGGCATCCAGCCCCGTATCGTGGCGCAGGGCCCAGGCTTCAATATGGATGGTGATAGAGGTTGTTCCGACCTTGCGGATATCGGCGTAGCAGCAAAGAACGTCGCCAACGTATACCGGCTGAAGAATGACCATTCCTTCCACCGCAATGGTGGCGACGCGTCCCTTCGCTCGGTGGTCGGCGGTGACGCCACCGGCGATATCCATTTGCGACATCAGCCATCCGCCGAAAATGTCTCCGTTGGGGTTGGTATCGCGCGGCATGGCGACGGATCGGGTGGCCAGTTCGCCTTGGGGTTTCATCGCATCATCGGACATGGTAGTACCCTTGCAACCACAACATCTTGTTACTTTGTACTTGAAAGCGTACTGTATCACGGATATGTCGCGGGTTGCCTCTTAAATGGGGCGTGCGCGCGTGTTTTTGCACTCCAGGGAATGTTGAATGAACGATCTATTTCAATTTTCGAGTACCCAAAGCGAAAATTACTCGGCCAAGGATATCGAAATCCTTGAGGGTCTCGAGCCTGTGCGACGACGCCCTGGTATGTATATCGGCGGTACCGACGAGAACGCGCTTCACCACCTTGTTGCGGAAATCCTGGATAACGCCATGGATGAAGCCGTGGCCGGATATGCTGATCGCATCGATATCGAGCTTGCCGCCGATAACCTTGTCACTATTCGCGACAATGGCCGTGGGATTCCGGTCGATCCGCACCCCAAGCACAAAGACAAATCGGCCCTGGAAGTGATTATGACCACCCTGCATTCGGGCGGGAAGTTTGGCGGAAAGGCTTATGACACGTCTGGTGGCCTGCACGGTGTCGGCCTGTCCGTCGTCAACGCGCTATCGGATGAATTGACCGTTGAAGTCGCCCGCGACCGCAAACTTTGGCGGCAGAGCTATGGACGCGGAAAGCCGACGGGACCGCTGAACGATGCAGGCTTGGTGCAAAATCGTCGGGGAACAACGATTGCGTTTCATCCCGATCCACAGATATTCGGCGAAATCGCGAAATTTCAACCCGCCCGGCTTCACCGTCTGGCGCGTTCAAAAGCGTACCTGTTTCGCGGCGTCGAGATCCGTTGGTCGTGCGATCCCGCTATTCTGAATGAGAACGATCCCGTCCCGGCACAGGAATCCTTCCATTTCCCGGACGGGCTGGGGGATTTTCTGGCCGCTTCTCTGGAAGGACGCAGGACCCATACCGCCACCCATTTCGTTGGGCAAACCAAGCTAAACGGCGGCTCGGGCCGTGTTGAATGGGCGATCGCCTGGCCCATGGACGAAGAAGCCTTCATGAGCAGCTATTGCAACACGGTGCCCACCGCCCAAGGCGGCACCCACGAACAGGGACTGCGTTCGGCTTTGTTGCGCGGGGTAAAGGCCTACGCCGAATTGGTCAGCAACAAGCAGGCCGCCAAGGTAACGGCTGAAGATGTTATCGGTGGCGCCTGCGTGTTGTTGTCGCTTTTCATAAAGGACCCGCAATTCCAGGGCCAGACGAAGGAGAGATTATCCTCGCCCGAAGCCGCGCGCCTTGTTGAGGCGTCGCTACGCGATCATTTCGATCATTGGCTTTCTTCGGCCCCGGACGCCGCCGGAGCCCTGCTTACGCGCGTTGTCGAACGTGCAGAAACGCGTATGCGCCGCCGCCAGGACAAGCAAACCAAACGTCAGTCGGCAACTCGCCGTCTGCGTTTGCCGGGCAAGCTGACCGATTGTACCCGCAGCACGGCGGAGGGAACCGAGATTTTCCTCGTCGAAGGGGATTCGGCGGGCGGGTCGGCCAAACAAGGGCGTATGCGCCAAAATCAGGCCATTCTGCCGCTCCGGGGAAAGATCCTGAACGTGGCCAGCGCATCGGCTGATAAAATCCGCGCCAATCAGGAACTTAGCGATTTAGCCGAGGCGCTGGGCTGTGGTATCGGAGAATCCTACCGCGATGACGATCTGCGATACGAACGCGTCATTATCATGACCGATGCCGATGTAGACGGTGCGCATATTGCGTCTTTGTTGATGACATTTTTCTTCAAGAAAATGCCGCAATTGATTGATAATGGACACCTTTTTATTGCCATTCCGCCGTTGTACCGTATTTCACAAGGGGGCAAAACGATCTATGCCCGCGATGACGAGCACAAAGACGAGTTGATGCGAACCGAGTTCAAAGGCAAGGGCAAAAAGATCGAAATCAGCCGCTTCAAGGGGCTGGGTGAAATGCCCCCCGCGCAACTTAAGGAAACGACCATGGATCCGGCCAAGCGCACCCTTCTGCGCGTAACCGTTCCCGACCGCGAAACCGATGGCGCGGGGAATGCGGCCAGGGCAACCACCGAACTGGTCGATGCCCTTATGGGCCGCAAGCCGGAACTGCGTTTCGCCTTCATTCAGGAACGAGCCAAATTCGTGGATAACCGAAATTTGGACGTTTAGAGCGTTTGGTCCGAAAGTGCTCTAGTACGCGGGAATTACCGTTTTTTCTAGCCCGGCGGTTTCGTCGCAGCCCAGCATAATATTGATGTTCTGGACCGCCTGCCCCGACGCGCCCTTTCCCAAATTGTCGATCAAACCGATGATCACCGCTTGGCCCTGCGCTTCGTTGCCAAAAACATGCAGGCGCAGATCGTTGGTGCCGTTGGCGGCCTCGGGTTCCAGTGCGCCGATGGCCGAGGTTTGTGCGAGCGTGGCGACAGAGACGAAGCGGAACCCGGCGTAATGGGCGGCCAAAGAAGCCTGAATGTCGGCCGGGTTTGGCTTGCTGGGAAGCGACCACAATTGCAGCGGAACCTGAACCAGCATTCCCTGGCGGAAGCGTGCAATGCTGGGCACAAACAGCGGCCGGTTGTCGAGCCCGCTCCACACGCGGATTTCCTCGGTGTGCTTATGCTCGAGCCCCAGGCCGTAAACCCGGAAGGCGTCTTGTGAGTAATCGGGGGATTCGCTGTCCTCGAAGTCGGAAATCAGTTTCTTGCCGCCGCCCGAATAGCCCGATATGGCATTGATCGTCACCGGGAAATCACGTGGGATAAGGCCGTCGGCGACCAGCGGACGCAGCATCGAAACCCCGGTAATGGCGTAACATCCTGGGTTGCTGACCCGTTTGGCCACAGCGATTTTGCCTCTTTGATCGGCGGCGTATTCGGGCATACCGTATACCCAGCCGTCGGCGATCCGGTGCGCGCTGCTGGCGTCGATCACGCGTACGCTCGGGCTGTCGATCAGGGCCACGGCCTCGCGCGCCGCATCGTCGGGCAGACACAGCACCACCAGATCAACCGAATTGAGCACCTCGCGGCGGCGTACAGGGTTCTTGCGATCGGCTTCGGCTAGGCTGACCAGCGTTATGTCGTCTCTTCCGGCGAGCCGGGTTCTGATTTGCAGGCCGGTGGTGCCGACCGCGCCATCGATAAATACTTTGAACGTCATATCTAGCTGTCTCCGCTACCTTGACCCGTCTCGTGCCGCTTGAATTGACGAATTTTGCGCAAAAAGCAACCCAAAATGCGCCCGTCGACCACCAACAGCCCCAGACCGATGATCGCCATTCCCATAACTTCCGAGCTGCCGATGCTCTCATTCAGGAAAGTCACGCCCAGCAAGGTGGCGCTGATGGGGATCAACAAAGTCACCAACAGCAAATTGACCGCGCCCGCCATTTTCAAAATCTGGAAATACAGAATATAGGCAAACGCCGTGCTCAACCCCGCTATACCGACCAGGGCGGCCACCCCGGTCCAAGACAGCCGGGCAAAATTGGCCCCGTCGTGATAGGCCGCCGGACCCACGCACAGAAGGGCGGCAAACATCAACATGCCGCAGGCCGATACTTCGGGCGCCATTCCGCCAAAACGGCGCCCGAAAATTCCTGCCAGCGCGTATGAAAACGAGCCTGCCATGACCATGGTCCCGCCGAATAGCGCGCCGGTATCCAGCCCCTCCGCACCAATACCCAACAGCACAGATACCCCAGCCACGCCGATGATGACGCCGATCAGCTTGCGCACCCCAATATCTTCGTCGCGGGCCAGGAAGAAAGCCAACGCAACGGCGAAAAATGGCGTCGTCGCGTTGAAAATGGAGGCCGGGCCGCTATCGATAAAGGTCTGGCCATAGACGATCAGGTTGAAGGGGACGAAGTTGTTCAGCAGCCCCATCATCAAAAACGCCTTCCAGTTGGCTACTATATCAAGCCGCAGCCCCCTGCCCTTCACCAGCACCAGCAAAATCAGAAAACCCAGAAATACTCGCCCGAAAACAACGCCGAATGGCCCCAACTCGCGCAAAATTACTGCGTTAAAAAAGAACGACCCGCCCCAAACGACGGACAGCATCATCAACAAAATCCAGGCAACGGCAGACATCAACGACCTTTCCTCAGGTTCACTTCATTCTCCAAATTCGAGTCCCATATTTGGATGCATCTCCAATTTGATCCTTACGCCAACCCCGTTCTATCCGCATCTTGCGAAGCGATACAGAAATTATAACCGTTGCGTCCGTTGCCCCACTTTTCCTCTCCGTGCCCCTCCGTTCAGGCGTCGATGTGAATGGCCTTTTGAGACTCCACAGCTAGTTGCGTCGCTCCGGGGGGCAACTGGATGGTTGGGGGTTTTGGGGCTGTGTCGGGGGATGCCCTACTCCACGAAATACTCCCAGCCCGGCTGCCAGGAACCGGTTTTGCGCCAGTCTTCGGTGAAGGCTTGTTGCCAGGTTTTGCCGCTCAGCAAGACGTCGAGAGAGAGTTGGGGGGCCTTGTGGGCGACGATGGCGATGGATTTTCCGTCGTATTGGTTTTTCAGATCGGTGAGGAACCCAGCGATGCGGGTTTTCACCATCTCATAGCTTTCGCCGTTGGGCATGGGTTTGGTGACGGACTGTTCCTGCAACGGCTCGACGACTTCGGATGGTTTGGCGTTGAAGTCGCCGTAATTGCATTCGCGTAGGCGCGCATCATGAATGACCGGGAATTCATCGCCCCAAGTATAGCGCACGGATTGGACCGCGCGCTTCAGATCGGAACAAAATACGACGTCAAAATGCCTGTTTGCCAAGGTCTTTCCGAGGTCTTTGGACTGCTGAACGCCGAGGTCCGAAAGTTCGACATCGGACCAACCGGATGAAATGTCGCGCTCGTTGTCGGCCGTGGTTCCGTGCACAAAGTAGGTGATTTTGACGCCTTCGGTCATTTCGATTGCCTTTCTTGATAACCTTGCCAATTGAACCGGACATTACTCAATTCTTGCCGCCATTGCGATAGAGCGAATGGGGGGTGAATGTTGCCGTATTTCGATGATATGCATTACAATGCATTTCTCGGATAATTGGCCGGAGGCTTCCACCGGCATTCGCCGCGAGCGCGGCGCAACGATGCTGGCGAGATTGAGCGCGTTCGACTGGGCTCGGTAGACTAGTAGGACAGGAAATGAAGAAAAGCACACTGCGCAACACAGTTATTTTCCCGATGCTTGTTCTTTTTTGCCTGTCCTTTTTTCCGTCATATATCAAGGCCCAGAATCAACCAAAAGGTCGAAATCAGGCATCCTATACGTTTGTCGGCACCCATTTTCCAATGATTCTTGAGCAAGACGAAAACGGCGCCTTATTTGGCATCGCCATTGATATTATTGAAGAAATATCGAATCAGACCGGCGATTCCATTGAAGTCCTTTTTCTGCCATGGGGGCGCGCTGTGCAAATGGTAAAGATCGGATTAGCCGACGCCTTGGTTGGACCATATATGACAGAAAGCCGGAAAGAGTTTTTAGTTTACACCGACATTCCCTTCAGAAACGACGACATGATTGTCATTACGAAAGCGGGCAAACAGATTCCTTGGAATGGAAAATTGGCGTCCATTATAGATCGAACCACCATTGCAATTCGGCATTGGGACTATGGTGATGAATTTGACACCCAAAAAGAAAGAATGACAATTAATACCGCCAACGACCTGTCTCAAGGGTTACGTATGTTGTTGGCTGACAGAGGCGAAGTTCTGCTCGCAAATGCACAAAGTGCGCTCTATGAAATGAAGAAACTATCCAGCATGGATGATGTCTCATTTCTGACCCCACCAATTGGGACTGTTCGGAATTACGTCGCGTTTTCAAAAGCCAAAGCAGATCACGGCCTGCAGGACAGATTTAATGCAGCGTTATTGAACCTGCAAAATTCGGGGCGTCTATCGGAAATTGTTTCCAGGCACACACTCTCTAAAAACTAGCAGATCACTCCTGGCCCATAAAAAAAGGGCACTTCCGTGTGGGAAGCGCCCTTTTCGCAATCGAATGTTTTCGTAACGCCTAGCGCTTCGAGAACTGGAAGCTGCGGCGGGCCTTGCGGCGGCCGTACTTTTTACGTTCAACGACACGCGAGTCGCGGGTCAGGAAACCAACCTTCTTGAGCGCGCCGCGCAGGGCGGGCTCGAAGTATGTCAGCGCCTTGCTGATGCCATGACGCAACGCACCGGCCTGCCCCGAAAGGCCACCGCCGGTAACCGTGCAGAACACATCGTACTGGCCGACACGTTCAGTAACTCCGAACGGCTGGTTGATGATCATGCGCAGCACCGGGCGAGCGAAGAAGGTTTCCAGATCGCGGCCATTGATCGAGAACTTGCCCGAACCCGGCTTGATCCAAACGCGCGCGATGGCGTTCTTGCGCTTGCCGGTGGCATAGGCGCGGCCCTGCTCGTCGATCTTCGGTTCGGGCAAAACGACCGGTTCAGGTGCATCCGGGGTTTCAGCCGGAGCCGATGCGCCGGTCGATCCTTCGGCTGCAGCGACGGCCGCAGCGCGACCGCCTTCCATCATTTCTTTCAGATCTTCAAGGGTCTTTTGTTCTTCGGCCATGCCTACGCGCTCCTCTTGTTCTTCGGGTTCATCGCGGCCACGTCCAGCACTTCAGGCTGCTGGGCGGCATGGGGATGCTCCGCACCGGCGTACACGAACAACTTCCGCATCTGGCGGCGGCCCAGGGGCGAGCGCGTGACCATGCGTTCAACCGCCTTCTTGACGACGAATTCGGGCCGCTTGCTTTCAAGGGCCTGTCCCGCTGTCTTCTGCTTGATGCCACCCGGATAGCCGGTGTGCCGATAGTAAATTTTGTCCGTCAGCTTTTTGCCGGTCAGGTGGACCTTCTCGGCGTTGATGACGATGATGTTGTCGCCGCAATCCATGTGCGGTGTGTACATGGGTTTATGCTTACCGCGCAGGCGCATGGAAATAATGGACGCCATACGACCGAGGACAATTCCCTCGGCGTCAATGATGTACCATTTGCGCTCAATGTCGGTCGGTTTCGCCGAAAAGGTTTTCATCGGATTCTTTCGGTTCTGTGGTTAACAGAAATGGTTCTTTGGTTAACACAAACTCGCGGCCCGGTTCTTCCGGGCCGTGGGGCGCGGAGTATGCCACTTCTTTTCGCGATGTCAACGCAAAAAGTCGTTAAAAAACCGTAGGTTAATAATGAGGTATTATGATACCGTACGTTCATCGGGCAAGAATAGGGCGATGGCCGCCGCCGTCGCCGCCAGCGCGCCAAGCACGATAAACAGCCAGAAAAATCCACCAGTGGCGTCAAAGATCATGCCTTCCAGTTTAACCCCGAAGCCGCTAAGCCCCAGCGCGATGACAAATTTCAGGCCGTAGGCCAATCCCCTGCGGTGTGCTGGAGCGTAGCGCGCAACCAGACTGTTCTCGGCTGGCAGGGTACCCGAATTGGCGGTGACCATCAGAATGCCGATGACGACCATGGCCGGGCCGGTAAAATAGGCGGCTGGAAACAACAGCAGTGCCTGAACGACAAAGCTAAGTTGATAGACGGTTTTCAGCGGGTAGCGGTCGGCCAGCCAACCGGCTAATATCTGCATAACCCCGGCGATCGCGTAAACGGTGGCGACCAGCGCCGAAATGGCAAACGCGCCGTGGTCCGCAAAATCGGTAACGCGCACGGAAAACAGTTTTGGTAATCCGGCCTGGGTTGCCTGATAGATCAGGCCGTTGCAAATCATGGTCAGGGCCAGAACACCCATGACGCGGATGGTATCGCTGCGCGAGGCGGGTGGATCGACGCGCATGTCGCTCCTGCTTTCGACAATCATGCCACGCGCGACCAGGAAATAAAAAACCAAACCCGTAGCGGCAACGACCGAACCGGGCACAATGAAAGCCGCGCGCCAACCGAAGGCCTCAATCAACGCGCCGGTCATCAGTGCCGCCGCCGACGGACCGAAACCGCCGAACATGCCATTCAGGCCAAGGGCGGTTCCCCGGTTGATGGCATTGCGCACCAGCCACGCCATGCCGACCGGATGGTAGATAGAGGCGAACAATCCCGTGACGGCCAGCCAAAAACCAATCATGAAGGGGGTTTGCGCCAATCCGACCATGATCATGCCGCCGCCCGTTCCCAGGAAGAAAAGGCCGATCATGCCAACCGCGCTCCAGCGGTCGCCCAGCCATCCGGCCAAGGGTGCTGCGAGGCCTAACAAGATGTTGCCGACCAGAATAAGCGCTACGGCCTCGCCGTAAGTCAGGCCCAGTTCCGGCCCCATGACCAGCACCGCGATGTAAAAAATCGGCCCGCACAAATGCGAATAGCTGTGCGCGGCGAAGGAAAAACCCATGGAAAGCTTGGCGGAACGGTCGGACATACGGTCTTTCTTTCTTTTGTTGTTTACCGGCGTCAGTCGGTCATCCACGGCGGGTTTTGCGCGGCGATTTGGGCAAAAACAGGACAATCCGCTCTGTGCCCACCTGGCAGATAGCCGATGCTCATAAGAAATTCGTTGACCACCTCCGGCCCCGTGAACTTGAAGGTCTTGCGAAACAGCTTGACCCATTCTTCAAGCGTCAAAGGATGATGGGCATCGATCCAGGCGGCAAATCCGCCATTGCTTTCGCGCAGGCCCTGGATGCGCCGGGCATTTTCGATGATGGACGCGATCTTCAAACGATTGCGGATAATACCGGCATCGTTCACAAGCCGTTCTTTGTCGGCCTCGCCATAGGCGGCTACGGTATCAACATCGAACACGTCGAAAGCCACGCGCATGGTTTCGCGCTTTTTCAGCACGAGAAGCCAAGAAAGCCCGGCCTGGAAGATTTCCAGCGAAAGGCGTTCAAAAAGTTCAGCCTCACCCTCCAGGGGAAAGCCATATTCCTCATCGTGATAAGGGCCGTGAAACGGGTGGCCCGGCGCAGAGTCGCAATACCATGACATAATAATCAACTCACCCCTTAGCGAAAGCCGATCCAGCCAGCTTCCATGACACCATAGATGATGGCCCAGATAATCCCTGAAATCACCGTCGTGATCGCCGTTTTAATAAGCATATGCGGTTTTTTGGGTGCGCTGGGCGCATGGCCCCTGGCCACGTCCTCGGCATCAATGGGCCGGTTTCCCCAGGGCAATACCATAAAGATCACCAGCCACCAGAGGACTGCATAAACGGCAAGGCCAGTCACCCAGGTCATTGCGTCCCCTCACCTACTTCTTCCAGCTCGATCAGGGTTCCGGTGAAATCCTTGGGATGCAGGAAGACAACCGGGTTGCCATGGGCACCGGTTTTTTTGTCGCCCAAAACCCGGGCACCACGTTGTTGCAGATGGTCACACGCGGCTGCAAGATCGGCAACCTCGAAACACATATGATGAATGCCGCCCATTGGGTTGCGGGCAAGAAATCCGGCAATGGGCGAAGCCTCGCCCAGGGGTTCCAGCAGTTCGACGCGCGTATTGGGAAGGTCGACGAAAACCACCGTGACGCCGTGCTCGTCAAGGGTAACGGCTTCCGAGACGACAGCCCCCAGGGTATCCCGATAAAGCCCGGTCGCAACCTCAAGATCGGGTACGGCGATGGCAACGTGATTTAGGCGTCCGATCATTACCCCACTCCACTCCTTCAGACACGAACGACGTGAACCTGCGTCAGTGGTTTTTTGCCCACGGATTTGCGAAATGCGCGGCGCGCGGCCAGGCGCACGGCCTCGGCGGCCGCATCGTCATCTTTGGCGCCCGCTCGCCCGAGCTTTTCGATGGCCCGGCTGATTTCCGCCCGCACGGTTGAAAGAGGCGCTTCCTCGCCCTCCTCCAGGACGCCGATTTCCGAAATCTGCGGATTGGCCACCAGTTTTCCGGCACCGTCCAAAACGACCGTAATCATGACCGAACCCGCGAACATGGCCTTGACCCGGTTGCGCACGATCTGCCCGCCTAATGGAACCAGACGGTTTCCCTCGATGGCCAGTCGTCCGACCGGCACGTCGTCGATAACGCCAGCCTCGCCCGGCCCCAATTTGACCATGGCGCCGTTTTCAATCAGCACGATTTTCTTAACCCCGCATTCCCTGGCCAGTTCAGCGTGTTCGGCCAAATGACGGGATTCGCCGTGCACCGGCACGCTAATCGTGGGGCGGACCAGTTCGTACATGGTTTTCATTTCGCCGCGGGACGGATGGCCGGAAACGTGAACGAAGCTGTCGTCCTGGGTAATGATGCGAACGCCCTTGCGCGTCAGCAGGTTTTGAATGCGCGCGATGGAAATTTCGTTGCCTGGAATAACGCGTGACGAGAAGATAACCGTGTCGTCGCGTTCCAGGCGGATGCGCTGGTGCGATCCGTCGGCTATCCGCGACAAGGCGGCGCGCGGCTCGCCCTGGCTGCCGGTGCAGATGATCAGCGTTTGCTCTTTCGTCAGGTGTTCAACCGCGTCCTCGTCCAAAAATGCTGGAATGTCGTTCAGATAGCCGTTTTCGCGGGCCGCTTCGTACATGCGCCACAGGGAGCGTCCCGCAAGAACCGCGCTGCGCCCGTTGGCGGTTGCCGCTTTTGAAATGGTTTCAAGGCGGGCCACATTGCTGGCGAAACAGCCCACCGCGACACGGTTTTCGCAGCGCCCGATAACTTCGGTCAGGCTTTCCAGAAGGTCGGCTTCGGAACCCGATTCCTTTTCCTCGAACACGTTGGTCGAATCGCAAACGATGGCGAGCACACCGTCGTCGCCCATTTTGCGCAGGGTTTCTTTTTCGTAGACAGCCCCGATCACGGGATCGGGGTCCAGTTTCCAATCGCCCGTATGCAAGACTGTGCCCACCGGCGTGCGCAGCGCAATGGCGTTGGGTTCGGGGATAGAATGGGTCAGCGTCACCATTTCAAGATCGAACGGACCGATCTGGAAGTTGCCGCTTAACGGGACTTCGTGAATGGGCACCTCGGCGGCAAAACCCTTTGCGTCCTCGCGCAGTTTGCGGCGCAGAACCGATAGGGTGAACGGCGTACCGTAGATCGGACACCTTAAACGGTCCCACAAATATGGAACCGCACCGATATGGTCTTCATGAGCGTGGGTTAGCACCAGGCCCACCAGGCGATCAACCCGTTCCTCGATAAACGACGGATCGGGCAAGATGACATCGATGCCGGGCGTCCTGCCGTTGGCAAATGTAATGCCAAGATCGACCATTAGCCATTGCCGTTGACCCGGTTTGCCGTAGCCGTAAAGGTTCAGGTTCATACCGATTTCGCCGGTGCCGCCCAGCGGAACGAACACCAGGTCTTCTGTTATGTGGGTCATGTCATCTTTTCTTGTTGCGGCCATAAATTGAAAACAGGCCCTTGATTGTTAATTCGACATCGGCGCAACGGATAATTTCGGAGGAGTCTGCAAAAAGCGGTGCTAATCCGCCGGTCGCAATCACATCCATCTTGGCTTCCGCGCTGTTTTGCTCGAAGAATTCATTTCGGATGCGTTCGACCAACCCCTCAATCATGCTCAGGTACCCCCAGAAAATCCCCGACTGCATGGCCGGAACCGTGGATTTACCGATCACAAGCTCAGGTCGCGCAACTGCGATGCGGGGTAATTTGGCGGCGGCCCGGTGAAGTGCCTCCAACGACAGGTTGACGCCTGGCGCAATGACGCCGCCGCAGTAATTTCCGCCCTCGTCGATGACATCGAAGGTTGTGGCGGTACCGAAATCAACGACGATCAAAGGCGTACCGTAGCTTTCGCCGGCCGCAACCGCATTGACCAATCGGTCGGCACCGACCTCTTCCGGGTGTTCCACAAGGATATCGATTCCCAGTTCGCATCCGGGATCGCCGACGACAAGGGGATCGGCGTCGAAATATTTGCGGCAAAGGGTTTTCAAATTGAACAGCGTTGCCGGAACCACCGTGGCGACGATGGCGCTATCGATGTCGCTGCGATCGAGTTCAGCCAATTGCATTAAATGGGTCAGCCAAACCCAAAGTTCGTCGGCGGTTCGGTTGACGTTGGTGGACGCCCGCCATTCTCCGCGAACATTGCCCGCGTCGTCGAATACGGCGAAGACGATGTTGGTATTGCCCGAATCTATGGCCAGAAGCATGGGGTCAACTCCACTTATTGATTCGACGCGGTCGGAAAGAAGACATCGCCCGCCGTGATTTTGGTTCGTTCGCCGTCTTCGCGCAACACGATCAATGTGCCTTGTTCGTCCAGGCCATCGAATATGCCGGTTATGGAACCGGATGCGAGGTGTACGCCGATTTCTCCGCCTAATCCAGCGGCACGGGCTAGCCATTCGTCTCGAACTGGCACAAATCCGTCGTCAATCCAGATCGTGCGCCACTTCGCGAAGCGGCGGCAGAAGGCGGCAAGCAATTCATCGGCGGCGATATTGGGTGCGCCCGCCGCATGAACCGATGTTGCCGGGTACATGACATCGCACGGATAGCTGGCGATGTTGACGCCGATACCGATAACCAACCAGTCTAGAGGCCCCTTGCCCAACGGTGCCGATTCCAGCAGCATTCCGGCGATCTTTTTATCGTCGACCAAAACGTCGTTCGGCCATTTGCAGGTGACGGCGGTGGTGACCGGCAGATTGCCTGAAAGGGTTTGCGCAAGCGCGATTGATGTCACGAAGGACAGTTGAACGGCAATTTGGGCCGTACAGGCCGGACGAACCAGCAACGAGAAATAGAGATTTCCCTTTTCCGACACCCATGTCCGACCGTTGCGCCCACGCCCCGCCGTTTGCGATGCCGCGCGCACCACGGTTCCGTCCGGTGCGCCAGTGGCGGCCAAGGACTTGGCTTCGTCATTGGTGCTGCCGACGGACCCGAGTTCGATCAGATTAAACCCGCCTGGGAGGGCCATTACCCGGCGAAAAGCGCCGCTGCAGCGGTTCCTGCGGCATCCAACAACGGGTTCGGATAGATGAAGAAGAGCGCGATGACCAGAGCCGTTCCCAGCAGGATTAACCCGATTTCCCTCGGGATCGGTGTTTCCAGTGGGTCGGTCACGTCATCGAAGTACATGATCTTGATGATCCGCAAATAGTAGAACGCGCCGACGACGCTGGTCAGAACGCCGATGATGGCCAGGGTATACAGTTGGGCCTCGATGGCTGCGAGGAAGATGTAAAACTTGCCAAAGAAACCGGCCAGCGGTGGAATACCCGCCATCGAAAACATGAAAATGGCCATGGCTGCTGCGGCCATCGGATGGGTTTTGGAAAAGCCGGCCAGATCGTTGATGTTTTCGACCATGCGGTCGCTGCGCCGCATGGAAAGAATGCACGCAAAGGTGCCCAAATTCATGAAGACGTAAATGGCCATGTAGATGAGGATGCCGCCCACCCCCACCTCGTTGCCGACAGCCAACCCAATCAACGCATAACCGACATGGCCGATGGAACTGTAGGCCATCATGCGTTTGATATTGGTCTGGTTAATGGCGACGAAGCCGCCCAGCGCCATTGACGCGATGGAAACGAAGACAACGATTTGCTGCCATTGCGCCAGCAGATCGCCGAACGGTTCGACCATAACCCTTATAAACAGGGCGATGGCGGCTACCTTCGGCGCGACAGAGAAAAAGGCGGTAACGGGTGTTGGCGCGCCCTCGTAAACGTCGGGCGTCCACATATGGAAGGGAACAGCCGAAACCTTGAAGGCCAGACCGACCAGAATGAAGACGATTCCGATAACCAGACCGACCGGCGGTGACGCAGCATTGGCACCTTGCAAGATGTTCGCCAGCCCGTCAAAGCCGGTCGTGCCGCTGAAACCGTAAACCAGCGAGGAACCGTAGAGCAGCATGCCCGAAGCCAGCGCGCCAAGAACGAAATACTTGAGCCCGGCTTCCGTGGAACGCAGGTCGTCGCGCTGGAAAGACGCAATGACGTAGAGCGAAAGGCTCTGCATTTCGAGGCCGACGTAAAGCGAAATCAAATCATTGGCCGAGACCATCATCATCATTCCGACGGTCGCGAACAGCACCAGTACCGTAAATTCGAAGCGCGCAACACCCTGGCGGTTCATATAGTCCTGCGACATGACCAGCGCGATTGCCGAGGCCAAGAGGACCAATATCTTCATGAACACGGCGAACGGGTCGCTGACAAACATGTTGCCAAACGTGTAAACGGTGCCGTTGTCGGCAATGGGAATTACCAGAAGAAGCGTCAATACCAGGGTGATCGCACCCAGGTTAGAGATGAAGCGTCCCGTCTTGACATCCTCTCCTTTGATACCGGCTTTCTGGAAAACGCCAAGCATCAACAGTGCCATGGCCGTGCAGACCAGGAACAGCTCCGGCAGGGCCGGGATCAGATTTGGCAAACTTGCGCTCGGCATCAGCCGCGTTCTCCTTTAAGTCTCTATCCGTCGTTCGTCTACTGACCGGCCACGGCGACGCCTTCGTAAGTGGCACGCGCCACTTCGAAGTCTTGAATTAAATTGTCGACCGAGACATGCATCACGTCGAGGAATGGGATCGGATAGATACCCATCACAAAAACCAACAAAATCAACGGCGCGAACACCGCCATTTCACGCCGGTTCATATCGGTAATGCTCAGCAGGCTTTCTTTCGTCAGCTTGCCGAAAATGACCCGGCGATAGAGATAAAGCATGTAGACAGCGCCCAGAATGACGCCCGTCGCGGCCAATGCCGCAACCCAGGCGTTGACCTGGAAAATTCCGACCAGAACCAGGAACTCGCCAACGAAACCACTGGTTCCCGGCAGGCCGATCGACGCCAGCATGAAAATCATGAAAGCGACCGAATAAGTCGGCATCCGGTGTACAAGGCCCTCGTAGTCGGCGATTTGGCGCGAATGAATGCGGTCGTAAACGACGCCGACGATCAGGAACAAGGCGGCCGAGACGATCCCGTGGCTAAGCGATTGGAAAATTGCCCCTTCAATGCCCTGAACGGTCAGGGTGAAGGTGCCGATGGTCACAAACCCCATATGGGCGACCGAGGAATAGGCAATCAGCTTTTTCATGTCTTCCTGGGCCAGTGCCACCAGAGAGGTATAAATCACCGCGACAATGCTCAGGCCGAAAATCAGCGGGGTGAATTCTATGGTGGCGATAGGGAACATCGGAAGCGAGAAGCGCAGCAGCCCGTAAGCGCCGAATTTCAGCAATACACCGGCCAGAATGACCGACCCCGCTGTCGGCGCTTCAACGTGGGCGTCTGGCAGCCAGGTATGCACCGGCCACATCGGCACCTTGACCGCAAACGACGACAGGAACGCCAGCCACAGCCAGGTTTGCATTTCCGCGGGGAAGTTGAAGCTCATGAGTTCGGGAATGTTCGTGGTTCCGGCCATGAAATACATGGCCAGGATCGCCAGCAACATCAGCACCGAGCCGATCAGCGTATACAGGAAGAATTTGAACGACGCGTAAATCCGGTTTGGCCCACCCCAGACGCCGATAATCAAGAACATCGGGATCAGCACACCTTCGTAGAAGATGTAGAAAACCACGATATCCAGGGCGCTGAACATGCCCACCATCATGACTTCCATTAACAGGAAGGCGATCATGAATTCCTTGACGCGGGTTTGGATGGACTCCCAGCTGGCCAGAATGCAAATCGGGGTCAGCAACGTCGATAGCAGCACGAACAGCAGTGAAATCCCGTCCAGGCCAACCTCGTAGCTGATATTGAATGCGGGCATCCAGTAGGTGCTGTGGCGGAACTGGAACTCGGCTGTCGAACTGTCGAACCCGATCCACAGGAACAGCGACAGCACGAAGGTAATGAGGGACGTCCACAACGCGACCGCACGGGCGTTTCGCGCGACAGTCGCTTCGTCGCCGCGAATGGCTAAAACCAGTCCGACACCAACCAGCGGCAGGAAGATGACAAGTGAAAGTAAGGGAAAATCAGTCATTTTTGCCTTACCCCACGTGCGCCAGAATGTACCAGGAAACCAAGAACACGACGCCGATCAGCATGGCGAACGCGTAATGATAGACGTAACCGCTTTGAAGTCGCGCCCCGCGTCGTGCGATGTCCAGGGTCACGGACGACAGTCCATTTGGACCCAGGCCGTCGATCAGGGTGCCGTCGCCGACTTTCCAGAACTGGCGTCCCAGATAAAAAGCCGGACGGACAAACACGGCGTCGTAAAGTTCATCGAAGTACCATTTGTGGACGAGGAACTGATAAACGCCCTGGAAACGGCCCGCGATGGCCCCCGGAATAGCCGGCGCGAACATATACAAGACGTAGGCCGTAATGATGCCCGCGATGCCAACAACCAACGGTGCCAGCTTCACCCAAGTCGGAACGTGGTGGGCATTTTCAAGCGCCGGATGGCTGGGCAGAATAAGAAGCGCGCTTTCCCAGAAGCTGCCAGCCAATTCACCGACGAAATAAGGCGCACCGACATAGCCCATGAACAACGCCCCGGCGGCCAGCACGATCAGCGGGATCAGCATAACCTTGGGCGATTCGTGAACATGGGCCAAAACCTGCTCGTCGGCTCGTGACTTGCCGTGGAAGGTCATAATCAAGAGACGCCACGAATAGAACGCGGTCAGGAACGCCGCCACGATTCCCGCCCAGAAGGCGTACGCACCAACCCCGGTATGCGCGCCATAGGCGGCTTCGAGGATGATGTCCTTGGAATAGAAGCCCGCAAACGGCCACACACCCGCCAGCGCCAATGATCCGATCCACATCACCGCGTAGGTCACCGGGATCAGTTTCCACAGGCCGCCCATATTACGCATGTCCTGTTCGTCCGACATGGCATGAATGACCGAACCCGCGCTCAGGAACAATAGGGCCTTAAAGAAGGCGTGGGTGACAAGGTGGAACATCCCCGCCGAATAGGCCGAAACGCCCAGGGCGAAGAACATGTAGCCAAGCTGTGAACACGTTGAATAGGCGACGACGCGCTTGATGTCGTTTTGTACGCAGGCCACGGTGGCGGCGAAGATAGCGGTCAATGCGCCGACGATAGTGACCACGGCCAGCGCCGTTTCCGAATATTCGAACAAAGGCGAAAGCCGCGCCACCATGAACACGCCCGCGGTCACCATGGTTGCGGCATGGATCAGAGCGGAAACCGGCGTCGGGCCTTCCATGGCGTCGGGAAGCCATGTGTGCAGGCCGATCTGCGCCGATTTACCCATGGCTCCCATGAACAAAAGCAGGCAGATGACGGTGATTGCATGGAAGTTGCCGCCGAATATGGCCAGCGACGTATCCACCTGCCCCGAGGCTGCGGCAAAGATCGTATCCAGATGGATTGAGTCGAACAGCATATAGGTGGCGAAAATCCCCAGGCCGAAGCCGAAGTCACCAACCCGGTTGACCAGGAACGCCTTGATTGCTGCCGCGTTGGCCGAAGGTTTCGTGTACCAGAAGCCGATCAGCAGATAAGACGTTAGACCGACGCCTTCCCAACCAAAGAAAAGCTGCACCAGATTATCGGACGTCACCAGCATCAGCATGAAGAAAGTGAACAGGCTGATATAGGCCATGAAGCGCGGGATCGAGGCGTCGTGGCTCATGTAGCCGACGGAATAAATGTGGATCATCGCCGAAACGAAGGTGACCATCAGCACCATTACCGCCGACAGGGTGTCCCACTTCAGCGCCCACGACAGCTCAAAGGTGCCCGAATCGATCCAGTTGAGCATATGGACGGTCGTGGCGTTGTCATTGACCACGACATCGACGAAAACGAACATCGCGGCCAGCGCGGCCAGCAGAAGTGATCCGCAGGTGGCCCACTGGGCGGCGCGCTCGATGCTTTTGCGCCGCGCCTTGTCCTCGTTCTTAAAGACAACGAGGATTCCGGCGATGGCGGCGCCCAGAAGCGGCAGAAAGATTGCGGCAGCGTGCATGGGCGCCCTTATCCCTTCATCAGGTTGACATCCTCAACCGCGATACTGCCACGGTTGCGGAAATAGGCGACGACGATAGCCAGACCGATAGCAACCTCGGCAGCGGCAACGGTCAGGATAAACAAGGCGAATATCTGCCCGACCAGATCGTTCAATTCGGCGGAAAAGGCGACCAGATTGATATTGACCGCCAGCAGCATCAACTCGACCGACATCAAAATGACGATGATGTTCTTGCGGTTAAGAAAGACGCCGCAGATACCCAGCGCAAAGATAATCGCGGCGACCGACAAATAGTGGGAAAGACCAATATCAAACATCAGACACCCTTCCCCGTTTGAACTTTTTGAAGCGTGACTGTTTCTTCGGCGCGGCGCTTAAGCTGATCGGAAATCTTTTGCTTGCGCACGCCATCGCGCCGCCGGTGTGTCAAAACGATAGCCCCGATCATGGCGATCAGAAGAATGACCCCCGCCGCCTGGAACAGATAGATGTATTGGGTATAGATCAATTGCCCCAGGGCCTGGGTGTTGGAGACGTTTTCCGGTGCCGGTGCCGCAGCGGCAATGGCCGCGGGCGCTTCGACGGAAAGTTGCCAGCCACCCAGCACGACCAGCAATTCGGCCAGCAAGATAAAAGCCACCAAACCGCCCATCGGCAAATAGCGCAAAAATCCCTGGCGCAGTTCGACGAAATTGATGTCGAGCATCATGACCGCGAACAAGAACAGCACCGCCACCGCGCCGACATACACGACGACCAGGATCATGGCCAGGAACTCGGCCCCCAGCAGCACGAACAGTCCGGCCGCATTGAAAAACGCGACAATCATGAACAACACCGAATGCACGGGATTTCGCGACGAAATCACCATGACGGCGGAGGCGACGAGTAAAAACGAGAACAGATAAAACGCGACGGCTTGAACGATCATAAGACCCCCCAATTCGCGCCTGAACGCTTTATCGTATCCAAGCTTGGCTTCATATTCATTTCCTCACCATTATCCGCGTCAGCGGTATGGGGCCTCTTTGGCGATACGCGCGGAAATTTCGGTTTCCCAGCGGTCGCCGTTGGAAAGCAATTTTTCTTTGTCGTACATCAATTCTTCGCGTGTTTCCGCCGAATATTCGAAATTCGGCCCCTCGACAATCGCGTCCACGGGGCAGGCTTCCTGACAGAAACCACAGAAAATGCATTTGTGGGTATCCAGATCATAGCGGGTCGTGCGGCGGCTTCCGTCGCCGTTGGGTCCGCTGGTGCGCGGTTCGGCCTCAATGGTAATGGCCTGGGCCGGACAAACCGCTTCGCATAATTTGCAGGCGATGCAGCGTTCCTCGCCGTTGGGATAGCGGCGCAGCACGTGTTCGCCGCGAAAGCGCGAACTGATGACGCCCTTTTCATACGGGTAATTGATCGTAATCTTGGGCCGGAAGAAATAGCGCAAGGTCAGCGACATGCCCTGGATCAATTCCCACAAAAGAACGGTGCGTGCGGTGCGGTCGATAAAGCTCATTTCCCGGGACCCTTCCTTACCGCACCATCGGCGTCAGGTCGAAAGCGACCAGCACACCCGAAACGATAACAACAGCTGCCAGCGAAATTGGCAGAAACACCTTCCAGCCCAACCGCATCAACTGGTCGTAGCGATAACGCGGGAATGTCGCGCGGACCCAGATGAAGATGAACAGGCAGAATCCGATTTTGGCGGCAAACCAGATCGGTCCCGGAATCCAGTTGAACGGCGCTATGTCAAACGGCGGCAGCCATCCCCCCAGGAACAGGATCGACGTCATGGCCGACATCAGGATCATGTTGGCGTATTCACCCAGGAAGAACAGCGCGAAAGGCATCGACGAATATTCGACGTTATAGCCGGTCACCAGCTCGGCCTCGGCTTCCGGCAGATCGAACGGATGCCGGTTGGTTTCAGCCAGGGTCGAGATAAAGAAGATCACCGCCATCGGCAGCAGCGGGAAGACGAACCAGTTGAAAACGCCGTTCGGTCCCTTTTGCGCCATGACAATGTCGCTAAGGTTCAGCGATCCAACACACAACAGAACGGTGATGATGACGAAGCCCATCGAGACTTCGTAAGACACCATTTGTGCCGCCGAGCGCAAGCCGCCCAGGAACCCGTAGCGCGAATTACTGGCCCATCCGGCCATTACAATGCCGTATACGCCCATCGATGAAACGGCGAACAGGTACAGAATGCCGACATTGAGGTCTGCCAGCATCAATCCTTCGCCAAAGGGAATGACGGCCCAACCGATAAGCGCCAGGAAAAATGTGAGGCACGGCGCCAGAATAAAGACGGCGCGATTTGCGCCTGTCGGAATGATCGTTTCTTTCAAAAACAGCTTCAGGCCATCGGCAATGGGCTGCAACAGCCCGAACGGGCCGACCACATTGGGGCCGCGCCGCAGATGCATGGCCCCGATAACCTTGCGTTCGAAATAAACCAGATAGGGAACCGCGCCCATGATGATGGCGATGATGATCGAAATTCGGATCAGGATCCAGGTGGTCGGCCAGACGTAGCCATCCAGGAACGGACCGTGCATCAGATAGGGCTGGATGAAGTCAGGCATCGGTTCCCGTCCTCTTTATTTCCGTACCGTCAGACACCCCGGAACACTCGTTCATGGTTCTCGAAGCCCGGCAAATCGGGTCGGTCAGGTGGAAATCTGTGACCGGCAGATCGAACGGTGTCGCCGCGACCTTGCCCGTGTGGCCGAATTCACCCCACGGTCCGGGTTCAATGGCATCAATCTTGGCGAAGACCGGATTTACCTTAACCAGACGATTACGAACATCCGTCAACGTATTGAATTCAAGAGATTTTCCAAGAATATCGGAAAGGGCTCGGAGAATTTTCCAATCCTCGCGCGCATCCCCCGGTGGATAGGTCGCCAGCCGTGCCAACTGCACACGCCCTTCGGTATTCACATAGGTGGCGTTCTTTTCGGTGTAGGCCGCGCCCGGCAAAATAACATCGGCGCGCGCCGCGCCGGCATCGCCGTGGTGGCCCTGATAAATAACGAAAGCATCGCCCAGCCCGGCCGTGTCGATTTCATCGGCCCCCAGAAGGTAAACAACTTCAATTTCACCGTTGCCGGCACCTTCAATGATGGCTGCCGTGTCGCGGCCCTTTTTGCCCGGCACGAAGCCTAGATCAAGGCCGCCGACGCGGGCCGCCGCCGTGTGCAGAACGTTAAAGCCGTTCCAGCCCGCAGCGACATCGATCATCCCGGTTTTTTCGGCGATCTGACGGGCCACCGCGAGGATTTCCGCGCCGTCTTCGCGCGTCAACGCCCCCTGCCCCACGATCAGCATCGCCCGTTCGGCCTTTTGCAGAACTTCGGCGAATGGGTGTTTGCCGGTGGCGATGGATTTGAGGATATCGGCCGTTTCGCCCAGATGATCGAAATCAAACGTAAGGTCCGATTTCGGTCCAACGACGCCAACCGGCATTCCGCAATCAATAAGGCGCTTGCGCAGGCGGGCGTTCAGAACTGGCGCTTCCTTGCGCGGGTTGGTGCCGATCAAAAGACAGGCATCAGCCTGTTCGATCCCGGCCACGGTGCTGTTGAACAGATATGCGGACCGAACGGAGGTATCGAGTTTCGCGCCATCCTGACGGCAATCCATATGGGTCGATCCCACCGCCGCCATCAAATCTTTCAATGCGACCATGGATTCGCAGTCGGCCATATCTCCGGCCAGAGCCGCTATTTTCGTGCCCGGAACGCCTTTCAGGCGTTCGGCGATGACACTGAAGGCTTCAGGCCAACTTGCAGCTTGCAGTTTGCCGTCGCGGCGAACCCAGGGCTTGTCCAGGCGTTTGCGCTTCAGCCCATCGTTGGCGAAGCGGCTTTTGTCGGAAATCCATTCCTCGTTGACGTCTTCGTGCAGCCGCGGCAGAACGCGCATGACCTCGGAACCACGGGTGTCGATGCGAATATTGCTGCCAAGGGCGTCGTGAACGTCCACCGATTCGGTGTGCGTCAATTCCCAGGGCCTCGCCGTAAAGGCATAGGGCGCACTGGTCAGAGCGCCGACCGGGCACAAATCAATGATATTGCCGGAAAGTTCGCTTGAAAGAGCCTTTTCGACGTAGGTGCCGACTTCCATGTGTTCGCCGCGCGCCGTGGCCCCCATTTCGGGAACGCCGGCGACATTGGTGATGAAGCGAATGCAGCGTGTGCAATGGATGCAGCGTGTCATGACCGTGCGCACCAGCGGACCCAGGTTCTTTTCTTCGACGATCCGCTTTTTCTCGCGGTAGCGGCTGCGATCAGCACCGTAACCGATGGCCTGATCCTGCAAATCGCACTCGCCGCCCTGATCGCAAACCGGGCAATCCAGCGGATGATTAATCAGCAGGAATTCCATGACGCTGCGGCGCATTTGTCGGACTTTTTCGGTATCCGTGCGGATGACCATGCCCTCGGATATAGGCATCGAACAAGATGCCACCGGCTTGGGCGCACGTTCCATTTCCACCAGACACATGCGGCAATTACCGGAAACCGCCAGGCGTTCGTGATAGCAGAAATGCGGAATCTCAATGCCGATCTGCCGACATGCCTGAAGAACCGTCAGACCGGCTTCGACTTCGACTTCCGCGCCATCTATGGTCAGTTTCGGCATCTTGAACCCTTAAGCCGCTTTATCTGCATGGGCAGATTTATTCTCAGTGATCCGCCGTTCTAATTCAGGGCGGAAATGGCGGATAAGTCCCTGAATTGGCCACGCCGCCGCATCGCCCAGGGCGCAAATGGTATGCCCTTCGACCTGCCGCGTTACCGATTCAAGAACGTCGATTTCATCTAGTGTGGCGTCGCCGGTGCACATTCTTTCCATGATGCGCCACATCCAGCCGGTGCCTTCGCGGCACGGTGTGCACTGGCCGCAGCTTTCATGCATGTAGAATTTGGATAGCCGCGTGATGGCGCGCACCACGTCGGTTGATTTGTCCATGACGATGACGGCTGCCGTACCCAGGCCAGAACCCACCTCCTGCAATGAGGTAAAGTCCATTCGCACGGTGTCGCAAACGGACTTGGGCATTAGCGGAACCGACGATCCACCCGGAATGACGGCCAAAAGGTTATCCCAGCCGCCGCGCACGCCGCCGCAATGGGTTTCCAGAAGTTCCCGAAGGCCTACGCCCATTTCTTCTTCAACGGTGCATGGGTTGTTCACATGCCCGGAAATGCAGAACAGCTTGGTTCCCGTGTTGTTGGGGCGGCCCAATCCGGCAAACCAACTGCCACCACGACGCAGGATATCAGGCACCGAGGCGATGGTTTCGACGTTGTTCACCGTCGTCGGGCAGCCGTACAGGCCAACATTGGCCGGGAACGGCGGTTTCATGCGGGGCTGGCCCTTTTTACCCTCGATGCTTTCGATGAGCGCGCTTTCTTCGCCGCAGACGTAAGCGCCCATACCCCGATGGATATGAATTTCAAAGGCCCAGCCCGAACCGCAGGCGTCGGAACCGATAAAACCGGCCGCGCGGGCCTCGTCGATGGCATTTTGCAGGGCTTCGGCTTCGCGGTAGAATTCGCCGCGTATGTAGACATAGGCCGTATGTGCGCCGATTGCGAAACCAGCAAGCAACGTGCCCTCGACCAGCTTGTGCGGGTCGTTGCGAAGAACTTCACGGTCTTTGCAGGTTCCGGGTTCGCCCTCGTCGGCATTGACCAGCAGAAAATGAGGCCGTGTCACCTCTTTGGGCATGAAGGACCACTTCATGCCAGCACCAAATCCGGCACCGCCACGCCCGCGAATCCCCGAAGTTTTGGCCTCTTCAATGATCCACTCGCGTCCCTTGGCAAGAAATTCTCCGGTGCCCTTCCAATCGCCGCGCGACTGCGCGCCGGTCAGGCCTGCATCATCAAACCCGTACAGGTTGGTGAAAATTCTGTCTTTATCGCCCAGCATCACGCAGCCCCCGGTTTGTTGTTGCCGTTGGCGTCGCCACACAAACAGGTCCGCCCGCCTGCGGGTTCACATCCCTTGCGGCCGTTTTGCGGTCCGGTCTTGGGCGTCTGGCCCATTCTCAAGGCCAGCAGAATGTTTTCCGTGCTGGCGTCGTCCAGGTCTTCGTAATAGTCGTCGCCGATTTGCATCATCGGTGCATTGACGCAGGCCCCCAGGCATTCGGCCTCGGAAATCGTGAACATCCCATCGTCGGTGGTTTCGCCGACGCCAATCCCCAGCACCCTTTCGCAGGTATTGACGATCAGTTCCGATCCGCGCAGCCAGCAAGGCATGTTGGTGCAGACCTGGATATGATGTTTGCCGACCGGTTTGACGTTGTACATGGTGTAGAAAGTGGCGACTTCGTACACCCGGATCGGCGGCATTCCAAGGATTTCTGCTGTTTTGTCCATGGCTGCCCTGGGCAACCAGCCATCGTTTTGCCGCTGTGCGATATCAAGCACGGGCATCACCGCACTGGCCGCGCAGCCGTCCGGGTACTTGGCGATATTCGCCTCGACCTTTTTCATGTTTTCCGGAGTGAATTCAAATGTCTCCGGTTGTTGGAAAACCGCATCGGTCATCGGTCGACCTCGCCAAAAACGATATCAATGGAACCCATGTTCGCTACCACGTCGGCCAGCATGTGGCCGCGCGACATGACCTCCAGGGTCTGCAAATGGGCAAATCCGGTCGCGCGAATTTTGCAGCGATACGGGCGGTTGGAGCCGTCGGCAACCAGATAGATGCCGAATTCGCCCTTTGGCGCTTCGACCGCCGTATAGGTTTCGCCGGCGGGAACGTGGTAGCCCTCGGTGTACAGTTTGAAATGCTCGATCAACGCTTCCATCGAAGTCTTCATTTCGTTGCGCGATGGCGGCGCAATTTTGCGGTTGTCCACCTTGACGGGACCGTCGGGCATTTTTTCGATGGCTTGACGAATGATCTTCGTCGATTCACGCATTTCCGCCATGCGCACCAGATAGCGGTCGTAACAATCGCCGTGCTTACCGACCGGCACATCGAAGTCCATAAGCTCGTAGCCGTCGTAGGGTTGGGACTTGCGCAGATCCCAAGCCAAGCCGCTGGCGCGCAAATTTGGGCCGCTCCAGCCCCAATCAAGCGCCTGCTCGATGTTGATGCAGCCAATATCTACCGTGCGCTGTTTGAAAATACGGTTTTCCGTCAGCAGCGTTTCGATATCGTCGAGGAAAGCCGGGAACTGATCGGTCCAGGCGAGGATATCTTCGGCAAGGCCCGCGGGCATGTCCACTGCGACGCCGCCGGGACGGATATAAGCCATGTGCATGCGCGCGCCGCTAACCCGTTCGCAGAACTCGAACAAACGCTCGCGCTGCTCAAATCCCCACAGCATGGGGGTCATCGCGCCGACGTCCATGGCGCCCGCCGCAACCGTGAACAAGTGATTTTGGATGCGTCCGATCTCGGCATACAGAATGCGGATCATCTGAGCCCGTGGCGGGGCTACGATGCCCAGCAGTTTTTCCACCGCCAGGGCGAACGCCTGTTCCTGATTTTGCGGCGCAACGTAGTCGAGACGGTCGAAATACGGCAGTGCCTGAAGGTAGGTCTTGCTTTCGATCAGCTTTTCCGTGCCGCGGTGCAACAACCCGACGTGCGGGTCCGCCCGTTCGATGATCTCGCCGTCCATCTCCAGAACGAGGCGCAGCACACCGTGGGCCGACGGGTGCTGCGGGCCGAAGTTCATCGTCAGGTTTTTGATTTGGCTTTCAGCCATCAGGCTTTGTCCTCCGCCGCGTCTTCGTCGGTCGCCTTCTCATCTCCCGGAAGGATGGCTTCCGCCCCTTCCCACGGTGACATGAAGTCGAAACTGCGGAATTCCTGAGCAAGTTTAACGGGTTCGTAAACGACCCGCTTCAGATCCTCGTCATATCGGACTTCGACATAGCCGGTTTGTGGGAAGTCCTTGCGCAGGGGGTGCCCTTCGAAGCCGTAGTCGGTCAGAATCCGGCGCAGGTCGGGGTGGCCGGAAAAAAAGATGCCGAATAAATCCCAGGTTTCACGTTCCCACCAGCCAGCCGAACTGAAAACCCCGGTGACCGAGGGGACGGGCGTGTTTTCGTCGGTACTGACCTTGATGCGAATCCGCAAATTCTGGCTGAGGCTGAGAAGATTGTAGACCACCTCGAAGCGCTCTTCGCGATCCGGGTAGTCAACCCCGCAGACATCCATCAACTGCTTGAACCGGAGATTTCCGCTGTCACGCAGGCCGGTCAGCACCTTGACGATAGAATCCCTTTCAACCACGACCATCAATTCGCCGTTGGCGATATCGACCCGTCGCACGTCGTTCGGGAACTTGGCCGACACCTGGTCGCCAAGGTCTTCGAGAGCGGTGATTGTTTCAGGATCCGGGATCATCATCTCGCCGTACCGGTTCAGCGCCAAAGAGCGCCGGTTCTCCGGATTTTCTTCTGGAGTTGCAGGATTCCGTAAAGCAACGCCTCCGCTGTTGGCGGACAGCCCGGAATATAGATATCGACAGGGACGATTCGGTCGCAACCACGCACCACCGAATACGAATAATGATAGTAACCGCCGCCGTTGGCGCACGATCCCATTGAAATGACGTAACGGGGCTCGGCCATCTGGTCGTAGACCCTGCGGAAAGCGGGAGCCATTTTATTGGTGAGCGTACCGGCGACGATAATCACGTCTGATTGCCGGGGGCTCGGTCGTGGCACCACGCCGAATCGGTCAAGATCATAGCGGCTGACGTAGGTGTGCATCATTTCTACGGCGCAGCAGGCAAGGCCAAAGGTCATCGGCCATAGCGACCCTGTGCGCGCCCAGTTGACCAGATTGTCGAGCTGGGCCACAACGAATCCCTTATCCGACAATTCATCGGTGACCTGCTGGAGAACCGTGTCCTGATCGGCCGCCGGTTCCAGTGGCTGCCCCGCCAAGGGCCGCGACATGGGTTCTACTCCCATTCCAGGGCCCCCTTCTTCCACTCATAAACGAAACCGATGGTCAGAACGCCCAGGAAGGCCATCATCGACCAGAAACCGAATACGCCGATATAGCCAAGGCTGATGGCCCATGGAAACAGGAAGGCCACTTCCAGATCGAAAACGATGAACAGAATTGCTACCAGATAAAAGCGAACATCGAATGGACTGCGCGAATGTTCAAAAGCTTCGAACCCGCATTCGTAGGCTGCGTTCTTTGCGCTGTCGGGATGCTGGGGGATGACCACCCACGAAGCAACCACGGCACCGACCGAGGTCATCGTCGCGATGCCAAGGAAGATCAGGATCGGAAGGTATTCGCTCAACAGTTCATTCATCTGAAATCTTTAATTTTTCTGGTTGATCTTCCGACTTTCCGAAGACCGCATTCAGCGACTGAAACCCTCGGCACCTTTGCCGCACTCGTTAATTTTACAATAACACTAAAACGCAGGCACTTGTTAAACGACTTTTGAAAACCACGTCAACCCACACGATGGCCTACGATGCCGAATGCTATGTCGGTGCATCGCAAAAGCCATTCAAGTTATTCATTATTTTGGAGAAGTTGGCGGGAGTGACGGGACTTGAACCCGCGGCCTCTGGCGTGACAGGCCAGCGCTCTAACCATCTGAGCTACACCCCCGAATGATACATGGCCTTGAACCGGTCCATGATCGGGTGGCGATGATTTAATCCAGCCCCCGGCTCAAGTCAAGCGCACATGACGTGTGTTTCTAATCATTTTCAGAATTAGCCCCCACGGATGGAAAAACACGGGCCAATTTGCATACTAGTAGCGTGCCGGCACAGAATTGGTGGGCGGTGACGGGATCGAACCGCCGACCGTTCGGATGTAAACCGAATGCTCTTCCAGCTGAGCTAACCGCCCAACGACGCTCAAATGTTTTCGACAACCACACCGGTGCGCGCGAGAAAACATTAAAACGGAAAAACGCCGGTTGCGCGAGATGTGCAACCGGCGTGTATTTCTTTAACGTGGACGATATTAGTTGACCGCGTCCTTCAAGCCTTTGCCAGCCTTGAACTTAGGCTGCTTGGACGCCGGGATCTGGATTGATTCGCCGGTACGCGGGTTGCGACCGGTGGTCGCTGCGCGCTGTGCGACGCTAAAAGTTCCAAAACCAACGAGGCGGACTTCCCCACCATCTTTCAAAGTATCGGAAATGGCGCTGAACACACCGTCGACCGCCTTAGCGGCATCAGATTTGGAAATTCCAGCGTTAGTGGCAACGGTGGCGACAAGATCATTCTTGTTCAACGTAAGGCCCCCCTCTTTTGGTACATGAAGCGAAAAAAACTCACAATACGTGTTACGAAACTGTTGTTCGAGCGGCAGTTTAGATCAACCCCGGTCGCCTCGTCAATCTAAGAACCGCAGTTACCCCCAATAAAATTGGCGGTTTTCCGCCAATTATTTGTTGACGGACAGCAATACTGCAATATGACCGGCCTCAATCTCTCCAAAATATCATCAATCAGCCCCGAAAAACGAACCGGGGGCCGCCCTGGGCGCCCGGAGTCGGGGGCGAATATTCCCGCCACTTTCAGGAGATTCGGTCATCAATGGGTGACGACATCACCCACGTCATCGTCGCTGCCACCGGCGGCAGCAATCTTGGTCTCTTCCTCGTCCCACTCAATCGGGGTCAGCGGCTCTGTCAACGCGTGGGTCAAAACGTCATCAACCGTTGCGACCGGAATAATTTTAAGGTTCCGCTTAACATTGTCGGGAATATCGGCAAGATCCTTTTCATTGTCACGCGGGATCAGCACCGTTTTGATATTCCCGCGCAAGGCGGCAAGGAGTTTTTCCTTCAATCCACCAATAGGCAGGACCCGGCCGCGCAAGGTGATTTCTCCGGTCATGGCGACATCGCGGCGCACCTCGTTGCCCAAAAGAACGGAAACGATAGAGGTCACCATGGCCACGCCCGCCGACGGGCCGTCCTTGGGAATTGCGCCTTCCGGAACGTGGACGTGGATGTCGTTCTTGCTGAAGACGGGTGGTTTGATGCCATATTGAAGCGCGCGCGACTGCACGAACGACTTGGCGGCCTGAATCGACTCCTGCATGACCGAGCCCAGCTTGCCCGTAATCGTCATCTTGCCTTTGCCGCGAACCATCAACGCCTCGATCGACAACAGTTCACCGCCAACCTCGGTCCAGGCCAGTCCGGTGGTGATGCCAACCATGTCCTCGTTCTCAACTTCGCCGTAGCGGAAGCGCGGAACGCCCAAGTAGTTCGAAAGATTTCGCCGCGTGATGCTGACGCTTTCGGCGTCGCCCATCATTATCTTCTTGATGGCCTTTCGCGTCAGGCTAGCCAGCTCGCGTTCCAGGTTTCGCACACCGGCTTCGCGGGTATACAGGCGAACGATATCGCGGATGGCCGAATCGGAAATCGCCCATTCGCCCTTCTTCAGGCCGTTTGCATCGGTCTGCTTTTGAATCAGGTGTCGTTTGGCGATCTCGACCTTTTCGTCCTCGGTGTAACCGGGAATACGGATGATCTCCATTCGATCCAGCAACGGTGCCGGCATGTTCATCGTATTCGCGGTGGTAACGAACAGCACATCCGAAAGGTCGTAGTCGACCTCAAGATAATGGTCGTTGAAGGTCGTGTTCTGCTCGGGATCAAGGACTTCGAGCAGCGCCGATGCCGGGTCGCCCCGCCAGTCCTGCCCAATTTTGTCCACCTCGTCCAGCAAGAACAACGGGTTCGAAGACTTGGCCTTCTTCATCGCCTGGACGATCTTTCCGGGCATCGACCCGATATAGGTCCGCCTGTGGCCGCGAATTTCCGACTCGTCACGAACCCCGCCCAGCGACATACGCACGAAATTACGCCCTGTGGCCCGCGCAATCGAATGGCCAAGCGACGTTTTGCCCACACCCGGAGGTCCGACGAGGCAAAGAATCGGCCCCTTTACCTTTCGCGTGCGTTGCTGCACGGCAAGATATTCGAGAATCCGTTCCTTGACCTTTTCGAGACCGTAGTGATCGGCATCGAGAATTTCCTGAGCCTGGCGGATGTCTTTCTTGACGCGGCTGCGCTTTTTCCACGGAATGGAAAGCATCCAGTCCAGATAGTTGCGCACCACAGTCGCTTCGGCCGACATTGGGCTCATTGATTTGAGTTTCTTAAGCTCGGACGCCACTTTTTCGCGAGCTTCCTTCGAAAACTTTGTCTGCTTGATGCGGTCTTCAAGTTCGGCCGCTTCGTCGCGTCCGTCCTCGGTCTCGCCGAGTTCCTTCTGAATGGCTTTGAGCTGTTCGTTCAGATAGTACTCGCGCTGCGTTTTTTCCATTTGCCGCTTAACGCGGCTGCGGATCTTTTTCTCGACCTGAAGAACGCCGATTTCCGATTCCATGTGCGCGTAAACGCGTTCCAGGCGATCGGTGACCGTTTCAATCTCCAGCAGTTCCTGTTTTTCCGAAATCTTGAGGGCCAGATGCGAAGCAACGGTATCGGCAAGCTTTCCAGCGTCCTCAATCTGATTGATCGAGACCAGAACTTCCGGCGGAATTTTTTTGTTCAGACGGATATATTGCTCGAACTGCCCAACAACGGATCGGGCCAGCGCTTCCAGTTCCTTCTCCTCGCCGTCATCTTCTGGGATGATTTCGACTGCGGACTGAAAGAAGTCAGGATTTTCGGCGTATTGGACGATGCGCGCGCGCTGTCCGCCTTCGACCAGAACCTTGACGGTGCCGTCCGGAAGCTTGAGCAATTGCAGGACGGTCGAAATGGTGCCGACCGTATAGATGTCATCGGTCGTCGGATCATCTTGCGCCGCATTTTTCTGGGCGACCAGCAATATCTGCTTGTCATTTTTCATGACGTCTTCCAACGCCCGAACGGAACGTTCCCGCCCAACAAAGAGAGGAACGATCATATGCGGAAAAACCACGATGTCGCGCAACGGAAGGACAGGATAGAGTTCGTCTAACATCATTAAAATCCGGGTCGTTTCAATTTCGGGTTCTTGTCTCGTCGCACTGAAATTTGCAAAAAACAAAGCCGATGGGGCGAGCGTGTCCGCTCAGAGATGGTCTCCGACGAACGGTCGGTCAAGTGAGGCGGCTCAAATCAGTGTTCCACCAGACCGATATTTCACCGGGATATTGCCCGTCACGCACTTGATTCAACTTCGTCGCGGCGTTCAGAGTAGATCAGCAGCGGGTCGGCGCGTTCCTCAGCCACTTCGCGATTGATCACAATTTCTTCCACGCCTTCCATGCCGGGCAGATCAAACATGGTATTGAGCAGGATCGATTCCAGAATGGAACGAAGGCCCCGCGCACCCGTTTTTCTAAGAATCGCTTTTCCGGCAATGCTTTCAAGCGCGCCCTTCGAGAAAGTCAGATGAACGTCTTCCATCTCGAAAAGGTTTTGGTACTGCTTGACCAGGGCATTCTTCGGCGTGGTCAGAATTTCCACCATCGACTCTTCATCAAGGTCGTCCAGGGTGGCAATCACCGGAAGGCGACCGACAAATTCAGGGATTAAGCCGAATTTCAAAAGATCCGCAGGTTCCGTCTCGCGCAGGATTTCACCCATCCGGCGTTCGTCCGCACTGCGCACGTCGGCGCCAAACCCGATCGATGTTCCCCGACCGCGCCCCATAATGATCTTTTCCAAACCGGAAAAGGCACCGCCGCAAATGAACAAAACATTGGTCGTATCAACCTGCAGGAATTCCTGCTGCGGGTGCTTGCGGCCACCTTGCGGCGGAACACTGGCCACCGTCCCTTCCATAATTTTGAGAAGGGCCTGCTGCACGCCTTCGCCGGAAACATCGCGGGTGATCGACGGATTATCGGACTTGCGCGAAATTTTATCGACTTCGTCAATGTAGACGATGCCGCGTTGCGCGCGCTCGACGTTGTAGTCCGCCGCCTGAAGAAGCTTGAGGATGATGTTTTCCACGTCTTCGCCGACATAACCGGCTTCGGTCAGTGTCGTCGCGTCGGCCATGGTAAACGGAACATCCAGAATGCGCGCCAGCGTTTGGGCTAGCAATGTCTTGCCGCAGCCCGTCGGTCCAACCAGAAGAATGTTCGACTTGGCCAGTTCGACATCGTTGCTCGTGGCTGACAGGCTAGCATCGGCGGCTGCACGCGAACCATGGGCAAGCCGTTTATAGTGATTGTGGACCGCCACCGCGAGAACGCGTTTGGCATGAGACTGACCGATGACGTAATCGTTGAGAACCTGAAAAATATCGGAGGGTGTCGGCACACCGTCCTGCGAACGAACAAGGTTGGTCTTGTGCTCTTCGCGGATGATGTCCATGCAAAGTTCGACGCATTCATCGCAGATGAATACGGTTGGGCCCGCGATCAGTTTGTGGACCTCGTGCTGGCTTTTTCCGCAGAACGAACAATAAAGCGTGCTCTTGGAATCACCGCCGGATGGCTTACTCATTGGTTCTCTGTTCCTTGTTCCGGCTGTTGACACAAGTATTTTAGCCGGTTGCCGTGCGTTCATACAATCCGAAATGCGTTAACAAAGCATGAGTCGGCAGCAGCAAATCTTTTCGAACCCCGACCCAGGCAAAGGCCTGCGTCAAAATCCCTATAGAATTCATATAGGTCGGCGTTTCGCCAAGAAAAAGGCCGGGGTCGGTTCTATTTGTCTTCCGTGCCGTTTTCGTCTTTGAGATCAGGCCGGGATTCCACGACTTCATCAATAATGCCGAATTCTTTTGCGTCCTCGGCCGACATGAAGTTGTCGCGTTCAAGGGCTTTCTCGATGACGTCCAGGGGCTGGCCTGTGTGGCGATGATAAATGCCGTTAAGGCGATCCCTCAGGCGCAGAATTTCCCGGGCCTGGATTTCGATGTCGGTTGCCTGCCCCTGGGCACCGCCGGAGGGCTGATGAACCATGATACGCGAATTGGGCAGGGCGAAACGTTTTCCCTTGGCTCCGGCGGACAGAAGCAAGGAGCCCATTGAAGCCGCCATGCCGATGCACACGGTCGAAATCTCTGGTCGGATGTAGCGCATGGTGTCGTAAATCGCCAAACCGGCGGTAACCACGCCACCCGGTGAGTTAATGTAAATCGCAATATCCTTGGTCGGATTTTCCGATTCGAGGAAAAGAAGTTGCGCGGCGATAAGGCTGGCGACGGTGTCGTTGACGCCGCCGGTCAAAAAGATGATCCGTTCTTTCAGAAGCCGTGAGAAGATGTCATAGGCGCGCTCGCCACGGTTGGTCGTCTCGACCACCATGGGAACGAGGTTGTTCATATACGTCTCGACCGGATCATTCATTCGGCCTACTCCTTTTTAGCTGCAGGCTTCTTCGCCGGAGCCTTCTTGGCCGGTTTCTTTTTGGCCGGAGCCTTTTTTGCGGCGGCTTTCTTTTTCGTCGGTGCCTCGTCCTCGTCCGGTTCGGCCATCAGCTCGTCGCGGGTCACCTTTTTGTCGCTGACGGCAGCCAATTCGAGCATGAAATCGACGACGTGGTCCTCAAGAAGCGGTGCCTGCAACGAATTCATGGCCTCGGCGTTTTTTTGATAGAATTCGACGACCTGTTGTTCCTGGCCCGGATAGCGTCGCGCCTCGGTCATGATCGCGCGATTGATGTCTTCCTGAGTGACCTTGATGTTGTTGGACTGTCCGACCTCGGCCAAAACCAGCCCCAACCTGATCCGCCGTTCCGATATTTCGCGAAGGTCGGCTTTGATATCGTCGTCGGATTGGTCCCCATACTCTTCCTTCACCGCGTCGGGGTTCTGCTTGCGCTGTTCCTCGAACTGGGTCCAGATGCTTTCCAGTTCCTGTTCTATCATCCCTTCGGGAACCTCGAAGTCGTACATCTCGGAAAGCGCGTCCAGCAGGCTGCGCTTCAGATGCATACGCCCGATGGATTTGTATTCGCGCTCGTGTTCGTCGCGAACCGCCTTTTTCAGGGCGTCCAGACTTTCCATTCCGGCCTTGGTGGCGAATTCATCGTCGATGACCGCGGGTACGGATTCGCGAAGTTCGGTGACGTCCACATCGAACACGGCGGCTTTGCCTGCCAGGTTCTCGGCTCCGTATTCCTTGGGGAAATCAACTTTGACTTCCACATGGTCGCCGGCCTTGGCGCCCATCAGCTGATCTTCGAAGCCGGGGATGAAGCTGTTTGATCCAAGTTCAAGTTGATATCCGTCGGCTTTTCCGCCGGGGAATTCCTCGTCATCGACTTTGCCGACGAAATTGATGACCGCGATATCGCCCTTTTTGGATTTGCGAGCCGTGGTAACTGGTTCGGAGGACTTGCTGCTCTCGGCCATGCGCTGCAAAGTCTCGTCGACCACCGAATCTTCGACTTCGGCGACACGGCGTTCCAGTTTGATGCCCGAATAGTCAACCGGTTCGATGTCCGGCATCACTTCGACGGCGATGGTGTATTCCAGATCGGAACCTTCCTCGAAGGATGTGATTTCGACCTTGGGCTGGATCGCCGGGCGCAGGCCACGGTCGTTCATCGCCTGGAACGTGGTTTCGCTAACCGTTTTTTCCAGAACTTCGCCCATAACCGAGGCGCCATACCTCTTTTTCAGCATAGCCGCAGGCACCTTGCCCGGACGGAAACCGGGAATCTTCACCGTGCCGGATAGCTCTTTTAGCCGACTATTGACGCGTTCCTCGATATCGGCGACGGGAACGACGATCTTGAAATCTCTCTTCAAACCTTCGGTTTTTGTCTCAGTGACCTGCATGGGTAAATACTCGGCTATTCTCAAAATTGACCAAAAAAACGGCGAAATCCACCGGAAACCGCCATTGCGCGAACTCGGGTGATGGAGCAACTTTTGGTGCGGGCGGAGGGACTTGAACCCCCACGACTTACGTCACAGGTACCTAAAACCTGCGTGTCTACCAATTTCACCACGCCCGCTCGAGCTTTCAATGGAAAATTGTTCCAAGGACAGCCCCGCCCCGAAGCGGTGCGACACTCTACTTATTTCGCCTGTAGTGTCAATCGCTTGGGATTGGCAGTCGCGGATAAGGCAAAATTGCCGGTGATCAGCCTTTCAGCAAGGCACGAACGCTGCTGGATATCGAGACTTTGCCGCGCGAGTGGTAGGCTTCGTGGTTATCGTCGATTTTACCCAGATGATACATGTAGTTGACCATCATGCCGGCAGACTGATCGATACCGTTTTTCGACGTGTCGCCGAGCCAGTTCAGCCGCTCGATCGTTGCCCCGTTGGACAGATGGAAATTCGCAACCTGGTCCGCGGCACGGCCTTCCCGGCGCTTTTCCTCGGCCAGATACCGTGCGCAGAGCCGCATCAGCGGTGCTTTCAGCGCTTCGGAGACGGCTTCATTCTTGTACCAGTCGCCGGTTTGCAGCAGTTCCTTGACGGCGCCTTTGAGGCCGGTGTTCTTATCGCTGATTTCCTTGATGATCTTGCGCTCGGCGGGCAGCAGTATCTTCGGGTCTCCGGCGGCAAACAGCCCGTTGAGCCATTTCCGGAAGCCGGGGATCGGAGAAAGTGTCGAAAAGGTCTTCAGATTGACAAATTCCTCACGCAGCTCGTTGACGACACGCTTGATCAGGAAATTCCCGAAGCTGATGCCGGCAAGTCCCTGCTGGGCATTGGAAATCGAATAAAAGATCGCCGTGTCGGCTTCATCGGAATTCTGCGTCGGCGCGTGTTCGTCGAGCAATTCCTGCACGTTACCGGCTATGCCGTTGACCAGAGCGACTTCGACAAATATCAGAGGCTCGTTGGGCATCCGCGGATGGAAAAAAGCAAAACAACGACGGTCAGAATCCAGCCGGTTCTTCAGATCGTCCCAGCCTGCGATGGCATGCACGGCTTCGTATTCGATCAGTTTTTCAAGAATGGTCGCGGGCGTGACGTCCCAGGAAATCTGTTTCAGCTCAAGAAAATCAACATCAAACCAGGAAACCAGGATTGCGCGCAAATCACGTTCCAAGGCCTTCAGGGCCTGATCTTCCTTGGAGAACCGTAAAAGCTCGGCACGCATGTCGACCAGAAATTTAACCCCATCCGGCAAGGCGTTGAACTGCGTCATTAATTTGGTTCTTGGGGCTTCCAGGGCTTTGCGCAGCAGATATTCGGCATCACGGCGGTCGTTTTCGTCGTCGGCCAGCTGAACGGCATCAATGGCGGCATCGATCTGTCCCGGATCGGTATCGAATTCCCGGGCCATCACGGTGAGGAAGCGTTTGCGACCGGTTTCATCAAGGGCCAGATAAACCTGACCCAGCTTGGCCGCTTCGGCCCTGGCGGAAACCTCGCCACCTTTGTTGTTGAGGCACGTCAGCATCTGTTTGCGAAGCGTCGCAAGATCGGAATCAGGCAAATCCGGCCGTGCCATGGCCGTCGTCAGGTCATAGCCGGTCCCGGCAATTGCCCGCCATCCATCGCGGAGATTGCTGATCGTTCGGTCGAGAAAGCTTGTTGGTTCACCATCCATAACCGGTAAATTGCGCATATAATTGGGATATTTCAAGTGAAGGGTGTCAAAAAACAAAGATGCCGCATATGATTTTTTGTCTATTTTTGTAAAATAGTCGTCACGCCATTCCAGCTCGCCGGTGGCGGTGTGTCCATATAATGTGCGCACCTTGCCATGAGAGATTGAACCACACCGTCGTTAGGGGCTTCTTTGGAGAGTTTGTCGAGGATGTTGAAGGCGTGGGTAAACTCCTTGTGCAGGTAGAAATCGAATGCTTCTTCGTATTTTGATGCGCGTTTGAGTTCTTCACTGCCGACAAAGAAAGCTGCATCTTCACCCCGCTCCCCGATCAGTTCATAGAGCGTAACCGGGACTGACGTCCCCTTTGCTTCGACGATATCCACGCGCCGGAACAGGAACTCGCGGGATGCTTTACGCCGGATTGCGTCACTGACGAGGATACTGGTGCCGTATTGTTTGTTCAGTCCCTCAATGCGCGACGCCAGATTAACGCATGCCCCGAGACAGGTATATTGCATCCGGTCACGGGCTCCAATGTTGCCAACCAAAGCCTCGCCCACATGCAGGCCAAACCGGGTCCGCATCGCCCGGAAGCCTTGTGCAATCAAATTCTTGTTCAATTCTTCTGACAGACTGTGTGCCGTCAATGTGCCCCGGCAGGCATTGTCGATGTGCGAGGGATCATCCGCCGGGGCATTCCAGATCGCCATGATAGAGTCGCCGATATACTTGTCGATGGTGCCACGATTGGCCTGAACGGCAAAGGTCAGTTGTTCGAAATACATCGACGTTTGCGACATGACCTCTTCCGGGGTCAGTTTTTCAGTCAATGTGGTGAAGTCCTCGATATCAGAAAACATCACCGTTATTTCCCGACGGGTGCCGCCGACTTCAACGCCCTGGTTTGACAAAATGAGGTTGCGAACCAGTTCACGCGGGACGTAACGAATGAATATATCCAGCGCACCGCGCATCCGTTCCATTGATTGCTGCAGACTGTTGATTTCGATAAACGGGGATTGAAAATTCGAAACCGGCAACAAATTCAATTCGGTTATCTTGTCGGCCATTTCGCGGATGCGGATAATCGGTGTGGCAATCCAACCGGCCAGTGCTGCAACGGCAACGATTGCTACGAACAGGATGGCGAGCGAGATCAAAAGTGTCTCGTAAAGCATCGTAAAAAGGTTATCGGTAAAATCCGAAACGGCGGCAATGCTGATGAAATGCCAATTGATGTAGTGGTTCTGACTGACCGACTTAAAGACCCCGAAAAACTCACTCCCATTATCTGAAAACGTAACTTCATCGTAGTGTGTGCTTTCCAGTGCCGCTTTGGCAGCCAGCAACCGGCTATCATCGATCGAGGTTAGATTGGCCAGTTCAAGATGGGAATTGGTGCCCTTCTTCAGGATTATTTTATCTGCATCGGGGTATGCGACGATCGTCCCATCTTGATTGAAAATTGCGACGACACCATTCTTGCCGGCGCTGATTCGTTTGGTCAGTAGGGCAAGATCTGTAAGCGGAAGGTCCACACCAACCACGGCGCCTGGAACATTTTCAATAGGCTTGGATATAGTGATCCCGGGCTTCAGCAGACTGGCAAAGACATAGGCATCGGAGACGACCGTATGCTTCTCATTCAGGGCATCAATATACCATCTCCTGTTTCGGGGATCATAGTCGACGGTCTTCGCGGCATTGGGGTGATCTTGAATTTCTTCACCGTTTTTATCAAAAAACCGCCATGTCTCAGTCCGTGTGTCGCTTTCTTCCGAGTATTTGATCAGCCGCCAGCCGATCACGGCATTGTCGGGCGTGTTGGGCGTGTTTCGTCTGCTGCCATCCGGTGTGAGAAGATTGATTGCCTGAATAAAGCTGCCATCCTGGAAGCCGACAAAGACACCGTAAATTTCCGGTGCGTTGCTGAGACTGGATGAAAGCACTGCTTCAAGAACTTCAGGTTTGGCCAGATCGAAGATGGATTTGGGTAGTGAGGAAATTGACTCACTGGTGTGATAGGCCCGGTTGACGAGGTTCTCGACTTCATTTTCTGCAAAATAAACAGACTGATTCATACTCTGTTTAGCGCTATCAAGAATGCGCTTTTTGCCTTCAATGAAACTCAGGCTGGCGACAACGGATATTGCTGCTGCTGTGAAAAGCACAAAAGCCGTTGTCATTGAAATTCGCAGCGGAAGATTCATGCGCGATCATTATCAACTATGTCGATTCAACAGTTCCCTGAGCATATGCGTATTAATATAAAATATTCAATACTGTGAATCAGATGAAAACGTCAGTTTTCTGATCGTGTCCGGCAAAGCTTCTGCAATATCCTCGGCAATAAGCCCGCGACCAACATAAGTTGCGGCTGCACCATGGCACCAGACGGCCGCCGCTGCGGCCTCGAAAGCCGGCGCCCCGATTGCCAGAAAACCACCGATAAGCCCCGCGAGCACATCCCCAGCCCCTGCCGTGCCCAGCCATTCAGGTGCATTGGCATTTATAACGGCACGACCATCGGGTGCGGCGATGACGCTATCGGCACCTTTGAGAACGATCACGGCACCGGACTGTTCTGCTGCGGATTGTGCCCGGCCCAGCTTGTCGCCGCTGAAATCGAACAGGCGTTTGAATTCGCCTTCATGCGGTGTCAGTACGGTCGGGCCGGTTATCGCACCGAACAGTGCCGCGGGGTCATTCATGAATGAGGTCAATGCGTCGGCATCCAGCACCACTGATCTGGTCCCACCGGCAAGGGCTGCCCGGACCAGATCGCGGGTATTCGAGCCGACACCGAGACCGGGGCCGAGGATGACGGCATTGCGTCGCTTGTCCTCAAGGGTTCGCTTAATGTTCAGCAACGTCTCGACAAGGTTGCCGGGGTCGCCCGTGCAATAGATGTCGCGCGCACTGGCGGGCACTGCCAGTGTTACCAGTCCGGCGCCTGCGCGTCTGGCCGCACGGGCTGCCAGTCTGGCTGCCCCCGGCATTTCGGCACTGCCGGCAATGACCAGATGTCCCCGGTCGTATTTATGGGCAGTGGCGTGGTGTCGGCCAAATACGGATGTTGCCCAAAGTGCCGGTGCATTTTCGGAGGTTTTCGGCGCAATGGCGCTGAGAACATTTTCCGGAATGCCGATATCGACGACGTGTATATCGCCTGACATGCCGCGACCCGGATACAGCAAGTGGCCGGGCTTTTTGCGGAAGAAGGTTACCGTTGCAACGGCCGGCAGGGCTGTACCCATGATCATACCGGTATTACCGTTAATACCGCTCGGCAGATCAACGGCCAGGCTCGGCAAGGAGAGTGTTCTGGCGGCCTCTATCACCTGTGCCGCGTGACCATCGATATCACGTTGCAAGCCGGCACCGAACAGGGCATCGACAAGAAAGCAGCCTTCTTCAAGAACCATCGGCGCAAGCGGTTCGACCGGTCCTTGCCAGCGCCGGTAATTTGCCAGTGCATCACCTTTCAAGGCACCGGGATCGCCCAGTGCCGCCACGCGTACGCGAAACCCGCGGATTTTCAAATAACGCGCCGCGACATAGCCGTCACCGCCATTGTTTCCCGGACCGCACAGCACGACGATCGGTTTGTTTCCGGCAAGCCGTGCGGCATGCATGGCAACCGCCCTGCCCGCTCGTTCCATCAGGGTCAGTCCGGGCACGCCGTTTTGAATTGCGGCCTGATCGGCGGCGGCCATTTGGCTGACGGTCAATAGTGAATATTCGAACATGCCGGAATCGTACACGCCCCGGGGGCCTAGCTAAAGTGATCTAGTGAATTCTGTAATTTATTTATAACGTTTGGCCGGGTGCAGGAACACTGATTGAGCGTATCCCCTGCCCGCTCTATGCTGTCCCCGTCAAAGGAGTACTAGCATGCCAGCAAAAGTCATTGCTGTTGCCCAGCAAAAAGGCGGCGCCGGTAAAACCACACTGGCTGCCCAGTTGGCCGTGACCTGGGCAGAAAATTATCGTGTTGCCCTGATGGATATCGACCCGCAATCAAGCCTGACGGCATGGCACGCCTTGCGGACAGAAAACCCGCGAAATCCCACCGCCATCCATTTGAGTGACGTATCCGGATGGCGGGTCGGGACTGAACTCGACAAACTTAAAAACAGCTTCGACATAGTGCTGATCGACTGTCCGCCACATGCTGAAACAGAAACCAAGAATGCCATGCGTGCTTCAACGCTGGTTGTGATCCCGGTGCAGCCTTCACCGATGGATCTGTGGGCGACCGCCCCCACCGCAACGTTTGCCCAGGAACAGGGAACGGATGTGCGCCTGATCCTGAACCGGGTGCCACCACGTTCGCGGCTGGTCGATACCGTACAGGGGCTTTTGAAACAAAAAGGACTGTCCATGACGCGGAATGTACTCGGCAATCGCGTTGCTTTTGCCGCTTCAATGATGGAAGGCTTGGGGGTCACGGAAAGTGAACCGTCAAGTCAGGCTGCCAGTGAAATTCGCGCATTGGCCAAGGAACTGGAGAAATCAAGCAAATGAGCGGACTATCACCCTTCATGCTGGGCATTCATGCAGTAACAGCCGTCATCTGGGTCGGCGGCATGTTTTTCGCTTATCAGGTACTGCGTCCGAGTGTGCCCGGGATCGAGCCGGCACCGGAACGTCTCAAGCTTTGGGATCGGGTATTTGAGAAGTTCTTTTTCTGGGTCTGGATTGCCGTCGTCGCCTTGCCGGCGTCTGGCTATTATCAGATTTATGCCGATTTTGGCGGGTTTAGAGGTGCGGGTCTGCATATCCACTGGATGCATGGCACCGGCTGGCTGATGATCGTATTGTTCATCTATCTGTACATGAAACCCTATACCGCGTTCCGTGAAGCGGTTGCCGAACAGAACTGGGATCTGGCGCGCCAGAACCTCGAGCGGATCCGCAAGATCGTCGGTACCAATCTGGCGCTCGGCATGATTACCGTGCTGCTTGGGGCTACCGGTCGTTTGTGGGCCTAGGCCGGCGCATCAGGATTTCAGTTCTGCCTTCAGGCTGATCTCGTGAGTCAGGGTCTGATGCACCGGGCAGCGCTCGGCTATTTCAAAGATTTTTTGTCTTTGCTCATCGCTTAGATCACCGGCGAGTTCGATTTCAAGATCGATCAGGTCAACCATGCCCTTTTCAGTTTCACAGGTCACGCAATCCTCGGCATGGATTTTCTTGTGCCGCAGTGTGACTCGCGCCTGTTCGAGTGGCCAGCCCTTGCGGTCGGCATACATGCGCATGGTCATAGACTTGCAGGTACCGAGCGCGGCCAGCAGATAATCATAAGGGGAAGGTCCGCTGTCATTGCCGCCGACATTCAAGGGTTCATCGCCGAGCAGCGTGTGCCGCCCACCTACCGAGATTGCATTGGTAAATGTGCCCTTGCCGGTTTCCTGTACGACGACACCGTCGGAAATGGCCGGAATATCTTCACCGGTGCCGACATCTTTCCCGCTTGTGATATAGCGCTCGGCCCAGGCGGCAATGACGTTGGCACAGTAAATTGCATCGGCCCGCTTTGACAGCAGATGATCGGCGTCATCAAGCGAGACAAAACTTTTCGGGTGTTTGGCAGCCAGATAGATTTCCTGCGCGTTTTCGATACCAACTGTCTGGTCGACGGGCGAGTGAAAAATCAACAGTGCCTTTCTGAGATTGCTGATGCTCGGCAGTAATTTCTGTGAGCGGATATCATCGAGGAATTGTTTTTTGATGCGAAACGGGCGACCGACCAACGTGACGTCGGCTTCGCCTTCGGCATCGATTTTTTTGATGTCGTTGGCAAAATTGTTGGCGGTATGACCAGGATCAGCCGGTGCGCCGATCGTGCACACTGCTTCAGCCTCGTCAATCTGTGGGGCTGCAGCAAGAACTGCGGCCCCGCCCAGGGAATGGCCGATCAGGATTTTTGGTGCCGCATAATTGACCCGCATATGATCTGCGGCAGCGACAAGATCGCCGACGTTTGATGTGAAGTTGGTGTTGGCAAATTCGCCTTCGCTGGCGCCCAGTCCGGTGAAATCGAAGCGCAGTACGGCGATACCATGCGCGGTCAGCCCCTCGGCGATGCGGCTTGCTGCAAAAATATCCTTGGTGCAGGTAAAGCAGTGTGCAAACAGGGCATATGCCTTGACCTCGCCCTGCGGCAGATCAAGTCGGGCTGCCAGCGCATCGCCTAAAGCACCCTTGAAGGTAATTTTCTCACTGCGTGCCACGCTCATAATCCTTTTTTTGGCATTGTGCCGTAATAGTCGTAGTGGTCCTGTGTAATGGTATCGGGATCAATCACGGAATAGATTTGCGATACGTGGACGCCGTCCCTGCTGAGTGGCAAGCGCATCGAGGTACGCGTTGAATAAATCCCGGAACGCCTGAGTATCGGTGTCTGACAGAGCACGGCTTGACGGTTTCGGCAGACTTCTTTGTATTCTTCATAGTTACCTTCGCGCATCGCATTAGAGGCAATATCCGAAAGGAATTTACCGGTCATCTCGGCACCGATCAGGTTGGTTCGCGCAGTTCCCCAAAAGCGGAACTGAAAATCGAGGGGATCATCATGAACATCGACCAGAACCGACCAGGGTAAAAGCTTGCTGGGTATGTATTCCAGTGAAAACCCGGATGACAACGGCAAATCAGGTTGCCTGGGCAACGCGTTCCACATCTCGAAAACAACCTTCAGGGTGCTCGGCAGGGCCGTATCTTTTTCAATTTTCTTGGTTATGTTTTTTGACATGTCGAGCGATCATACCACAGGGTAAGTTATAAATCGGCTCCTATTTCCCTCACTCGGGATACCAGGCAGCCTTTCGTTTCTCGTGATAACTCCTGAGACCCTCTGATGCTTCATCCGTCTGGCGCTGCCGGGAATGACTTTCTGCCAGTTTCAGGGCAAGCGCATCTTCCATATACAAACCGGATGTCTCAAATAAAATACGCTTTGTTTCAGACATTCCGCCGGGGCCATTCATTAAAATCGAATCGACGATGCCGGCACCGGTTGCTTCAAGCTTGTCGGCATCACACAGACAATGGACCAAACCGAGTTTTTCGGCCGTTGCGGCATCGAAACGCTCTGCGGTTATGGCATAACGTCTGACCTGCCTCGGGCCGATCGCGGCGGCCAGCTGCGGGATGATCGGTCCGGCGTGAAGTCCCCAGCGGACCTCGGCAATGGAGAAAATGGCATCGCGTGCTGCAACCACAACGTCACAAGCGGCAAGGATTCCGGTGCCACCACCGAAGCAGGCACCATGAACCAGTGCAACAGTCGGCTTCATGCAGGCATTGAGTTCGCGCACGGCATCGGTCGTCTGTTGCGATACCGCAAGGTTTTCCTCAGGGGTGCCGCCGCGAACCGCCTCCAGCCAGGCCAGATCGGCACCGGCCTGAAAGTGTTTGCCGTTCCCCTTGATGACGATGACCCGTACGGCGTCGTCACGGCTCAAGGCTCTGGCCCCTTCCAGCAACATTTTGACCATATCGCCGTTGTAGGCATTGTTTACATGTGGGCGGTTAAGGGTGACGGTTGCGACGCCGCGATGATCAATGGCGGCAAGAACGCTGGGGGCTTGTTCTGACATGTTGGCTCCTGGGGCGGGGACGATTGAAGAAACGGGATTATCGATTCTGGACAAACAGGGTCCGCTCACGGATATAAAGACCATGAAAAAAATATCTTTCACAAGAGACGATGTCGAAGTCATTGGCAAAAAATCCTGTTATGACGGTTTTTTTGATCTGAATGCCTACACCTTTCGCCACCGGCAATTTGCTGGCGGGTGGGGGCCGGAAATTCACCGGGAAGTCTTTGAACGCGGCCATGCCGTTGGTGTTCTCCCCTATGATCCGGTAGCTGATCAGGTGGTCCTCATCGAACAATTTCGATCCGGCGCCTATGCTTCGCTTGAATCCCCCTGGTTCGACGAGAAGGTGTCACCCTGGTTGTACGAAGCCGTTGCCGGCATCATTGACGAGGGTGAAAAACCCGAAGATGTCGCTTACCGGGAATCGATTGAAGAAACGGGACTGGCTTTAACGGATTTGATCCCTGTCAGTCATTATCTCGTAAGCCCCGGCGGCACATCTGAATCGGTGTTTGTATTCATTGGACGGGCCGATGTTTCCAAACTGGGCGGTTTGCATGGCGTAGCCCATGAAGGCGAGGATATACGGCCTTTTTCCGCACCACTGACGGACGCATACAATGCTATTGCCGAAGGTCTCATCAACAATGGGATGACGATCATCGCTTTACAGTGGCTGATGTTGAATAAAGACACTGTCCGCACCAAATGGTCATGAACACTTAAAGTTCGGCCAAAGCTTGATCGTCGCAAGGTGCACCGATAATCTGGCTGCAACATTGAAAATTAAAACGTTTCGACCGGGGACATCATCCATGGACATCAAGAACGGTTTTGAAGAAACCGTCGGTAATACGCCGTTGATCAGGCTTAACAGAGTATCTGAAGAGACCGGCTGCGAGATTTACGGCAAAGCGGAATTTCTCAACCCGGGGCAATCGGTGAAGGATCGGCCGGCACGACAGATGGTGCTGGACGCGGAAGCCGCCGGCATCCTGAAGCCCGGCGGTACTATTGTTGAAGGCACCGCGGGTAACACTGGGATCGGCCTGGCGCTGATGGCGAATACGCGTGGTTACAAGTGCAAGATCGTCATGCCCAACACGCAAAGCCAGGAAAAAAAGGATATGCTCCGGCTGTGCGGGGCGGAATTGCTTGAAGTCCCTGCCCTGCCGTTTTCCAACCCCGACAATTACCAGCATATTGCTCGCCGTCTGGCTGAGGAAACAGCGGCTACCGAAAAAGCCGGATGTCTGTTCGCCGATCAGTGGAACAACCTGTCAAACCGCAAGGCCCACTATCTGTCGACAGGTCCAGAAATATGGCGGCAAACGGATGGCAAGGTCGATGGCTTCATCTGCGCGGTCGGCACCGGTGGTACGCTGGCCGGCACGTCCATGTATCTTAAGGAGAAGAACCCGGAAATTGCCATCGGCTGTGCCGATCCGCTCGGTGCCGCGATGTACAATCTGTTCAAGAATGGTGAAGCGGTTGCCTCTGAGGGGGGATCAATTTCCGAAGGTATTGGTCTTGGGCGGGTCACGCCGATCATTCAGGACATCACCGTCGAACATCCCTACATGATCTCCGACGAAGAAGCGCTGCCATATGTGTTTGATCTTCTGCAGCACGAGGGTTTGTGCCTGGGGGGTTCGAGCGCCATTAACATCGCAGGGGCCGTGCGCCTTGCCAGGGATCTGGGACCCGGCCACACGATCGTCACGATCCTTTGCGATTCCGGCACCCGGTATCAGTCTAAATTATTCAATCCGGAATTTCTTAAGAGCAAGAATCTTCCGGTCCCTACCTGGTTGGAGTAAATCATGTCGTATGCCAATCCTGACGCTCTCGTCTCAACAGAATGGCTGGCCGGTCATCTGAATGCCCCCGACATACGGATTGTCGATGCGACGTCGTTTTTGCCCGGCGTACCCCGGAACGCCAAGGCGGAATACCGTGATTGCCATATTCCGGGAGCCGTCTTTTTCGATATTGATGATATTGCCGATGATCGTGACGATCTGCCGCATATGATTCCCTCGCCAGAAAAATTCGCAAGCCGGGTCCGCAAGCTGGGTCTCGGGGATGGCAACCGCATCGTCGTTTATGATGCCAATGGCGGAACGTCGGCAGCTTGCCGCGTGTGGTGGATGTTCCGGTTATTCGGGCACGAAGATGTCAGCGTCTTGAATGGCGGCTTGCCGAAGTGGCTGGCGGAAGGCCGGGAAACGGATGATTTGCCGCCGGTTCCACGTGAGAGGCATTTTACCTCGCGGCAAAACAATTTTCTGGTTCGTACGGTCGATCAGCTGCTTGAGAACTGCAATACGCAGCGTGAACTTGTCGTCGATGTCAGAAGTGCTGACCGCTATGCCGGCACCGGCGTAGAGCCACGCGCCGGGCTTCGCAAAGGCCATATTCCAGGCAGCGTCAATTTGCCGTTCATGAAGCTGGTCGACAAGGACGCCAACTTCGTCATTCGTTCGGCAGAGGAAATCAAGAAATGCTTCGACAACGCGGGGATTGATTTTAAAAGCCCCGTCGTCGCCAGCTGCGGTTCCGGTGTTACGGCGTGCGTCATCGCCTTCGCCGGCCACCTGATCGGTAAAAGCGATATTGCCGTCTATGACGGTTCATGGACCGAATGGGGCAGCCGTCAAGACACCCCGATCGATTGTGACTGAGTACGATGACCGGCAAGATCGACGAGATCGAAACGGTCATTACCTATTTGCAGATGACGGCGGCACCGGTTGCGCCACCGCCGATGACACCGATGGGCCCGATGGCGCTTATGCGGGCCGAGAAACCGACACTGGCATTTTACCGATTTCTCTATAACACAATCGGGAACGACCATACGTGGTGGGAACGCAGGGTCATGCCCGACGATCAGCTTCTGGCCGCTATTCAGGCTGAAAACGTTGACGTATTTGTGCTCTACGTCGGCGGCGTCCCGGCCGGATATTTTGAATTGACGGCGTATGAAAACGGCAAGGAAATAGACCTCGCCTACTTCGGTCTGATGCCGGAATTCATTGGCCAGGGGTATGGCGCCTATCTGTTACGCGTTGCCATTGACGAAGCATGGTCCCGGCACCCGGCACGGATCATCGTCAACACCTGCAATCTTGATCACCCGAATGCCTTGCAGAACTATCAGCGCGCCGGGTTTGAAGTCTATGCGCAGAAAAAGCGGACCATCAAAAATCCGCACCAGCTCGGCATTTTCGATTAACCGCAGTTTATCCGTTAGCTGAAATGAGAGACGGCCCGTCTCGTCGCCGAGATGCGGACCGTCTCACCATCCCCCCTCTGGGATATTCGTATCTGTTCCTTAGTGTCCGAGGATCTGGCTCAGGAACAGCTTGGTGCGATCGTGCTGCGGATTTTCAAAGAACGAATGCGGTTCGTTGGATTCGATAATCTCGCCGCCATCCATGAAGATCACACGGTCGGCAACCGTTTTTGCAAAGCCCATTTCGTGCGTCACGCACAACATGGTCATACCGGTTTCGGCCAGCGATACCATGGTGTCGAGCACTTCCTTGATCATTTCCGGATCAAGTGCCGATGTCGGCTCGTCGAACAGCATGATGCGCGGGTTCATGCACAGCGAGCGGGCAATCGCAACGCGCTGTTGCTGACCGCCGGAAAGTTGCCCCGGGTACTTTTTGGCCTGTTCCGGAATCTTGACCTTGGATAGGTATTCCATGGCCCGGGCTTCGGCTTCGGCTTTAGGCGTTTGACGAACCCAGATAGGACCCAACGTGCAGTTTTCAAGAACCGTCAGATGCGGGAACAGGTTGAAGTGCTGGAACACCATGCCGACTTCACGGCGAATCGCGTCGATCTGCTTGAGGTCGTTCGTCAACTCGATGCCGTCGACGATGATCTGTCCCTTCTGATGTTCTTCCAGGCGGTTGATGCAACGGATCATCGTTGATTTACCGGACCCGGACGGACCGCAGATAACAATCCGTTCGCCCTTTTTGACGCTGAGGTTGATGTCCTTGAGGACGTGAAAATCCCCATACCATTTGTGCATGCCGACGATTTTAATCAGGTCGTCCTGACCTGCGACTGACTGAACGGATGCGCTGGCAGTATTTGTCTCACCCATAATTTTAGTCCTTTCCCTGAAGCGCTTTAGCGCTTGTATCCTTTGTCGAGCTTACCTTCGAGGTAGATCGAATACCGTGACATGCTGAAGCAGCAGAAGAAGAAAAAGAGCGCGATGGAAACGTAAACCTCGTATGCGAGGCCGTTCCATTGTGCATCTGCCAGTGCCGAACGACCGACACCCAATACATCCAGAAGGCCGATGATCAAAACCAGGGTCGTGTCCTTGAAAAGACCGATGAAGGTATTGACGATACCGGGAATGGAAATCTTGAGAGCCTGCGGCAGCACGATCAGGCGCATCGATTGCCAGTACTTGAGGCCCATTGAATTGGCAGCCTCATACTGGCCGTTCGGAATTGCCTGCAAGCCGCCCCTGACCACTTCGGCGATATAAGCCGCCGAGAACAGCGTCACCATGATCAGCACCCGTAGCAGCAGATCGAAGGTTGTTCCCGGGGGCAGGAAGTAGTTGAGCATTGTCGAAGCAACGAACAGCAGCGTGATAAGTGGCACGCCACGGATAAACTCGATGAAACAGACGGAGATCGATCTGACGATCGGCAAGTGCGATTTTCGCCCGAGTGCCAGTAAAACCCCCAATGGCAAGGAGAACGCAATACCGGTAACCCCGACCACCGTGTTCAGCATCATGCCGCCGAATTCATCGGTACCGACACGCTTCAGTCCAAATCCACCCAACAACAGCACGGCGGCAATAAACGGAAACGCGCAAGAAAAGATGAGTGCCTTTTTCCGTTCAGGAATGTTGTCGAACAGGATGGGAACCAGGGCGACGCAAAGCAGAACGAATGACAGATCCACCCGCCATCTTTCCGTCACGGGGTAAAAGCCATAAATCAGGATTTTGTAACGATCCTTGATGAAGGCCCAGCAGGCACCTGTACCCAGGGCCTGACATTCTTCACGATTGTTCGCGGTTGTAACCGAATCAAGAAACACCCAATGAACCAGTGGCGGGATAATCTTGTAGAGCAGATAGAGGGCGAACAGCGTCATGATCGAATTGACCCATGACGAGAACAGGTTCTTTCTGAGCCACAGCAAAATCCCGCGCTGTCCGGTCGGTGCCGGCATGTCCGGGTGGGTGCCGGGAGTATATGATTGTACTTCACTCATGATGTGTCTCCCTCACCGTTCAACCAGTTTGATGCGTTTATTGTACCAGTTCATGAACGCCGAGATGATCAGGGATATCGCGAGATAAATCCCGATAACCATCATCATGGTTTCCATTTCTTTACCGGTTTGCATCAGCGATATCCCGCCAAGCGTCGCCACGACGTCCATGTAACCGATGGCAATCGCCAGCGAGGAGTTCTTGGTCAGATTGAGATACTGACTGGTCAGTGGTGGAATAATGACCCGCAAAGCCTGCGGGATAATCACGAGGTTGAGGATACGACCGCGTTTGATGCCAAGTGCGCCGGCAGCTTCCCACTGGCCATGGCTGACCGACAGAATCCCGGCCCTGACGATCTCGGCGATAAAGGCCGAGGTGTAGAGAGACAGTGCCAGCCAAAGAGCCATGAACTCAGGCAGCAGAACCATGCCACCCGAGAAGTTGAAGCGTTTGAATTCGGGGATGTCCCAGGTGATCGGTGAACCGGTAATGATGTAAACCAGAACAGGAAAACCGATGATCGCACCAAGACCGATCAAGAACACCGGATAAATCTTTCCGGTCTCGTCCTGTACCTTCTTGGCGTATCGCTTGAACCACACCGTAAAGACGATGCCGATGATGAAGGCCGCAACTGTAAACCAGAACAGCGTTTCAAATATCGGTTTCGGTGCGAACACACCACGGTTCGAAAGATAGAACAGATCCGCAATATTGTATTCCGTGCTGGCAATTTTTGGCAGCGGCAGCGAGTGAACGAGAATGCCGTGAATAAGCAGGATATGCAGAAGCACGGGCACGTTTCGCGTGAACTCGATGAAACAATAGCTGATCCGGTTCAGAAGGTAGTTTGGCGAAAGTCTCAACACGCCCAGGATAAACCCTAATATTGTGGCGAGGATGATGCCGGATATGGCCACCAGCCCTGTATTGAGAAGTCCAACCAGTCCTGCCCGGAAGTGGCTGTCGCGCGATGAGTAGGATATCAGTGTTTGGTTGATATCATAACTGGCCGGTTGCCAGAGAAAAATGAAACTGAAGGTTTTGCCTGCCTGCGCCAGATTTGTGATTGCGTTGGAAATGATAAATGCGAAGAAACCGATCAGGATCGTCATTGTCAGTATCTGAAGAATGACAGATCGTGCTTCCCGGTTAGTCCATAGTTTGCTAAGCGCCGAGCGCCCGTCCACATCGTGGTCCGCGGTGGTCGTGTTCATTGGCCGTCCGTCCCCCGGTTATAATACTGGGTGTAACCCGAATGGGTTGCCCTACTACAACACCTCCCTGCTTCCGTACCGATTTTGCGGCCTTTGATGGCCTTCGGTTTAAGAAGCTGAACTTTGATGGGCGGACATCGGACGAACCTGATGCCCGCCCTCAAAGCTCATACCATCTGCCTGAGCAGATGACGTGTTCTAGATCAACGGAACGGAGCCGTATATTGCAGACCGCCATTGGTCCAAAGCGCGTTAAGACCGCGCTCAAGTCCGATCGGCGTATCAACGCCGATATGACGGTTGAAGATTTCGCCGTAGTTGCCTACGGAACCGACAATCTTCACGACCCAGTCTTTGTTCAGACCGAGCATCGCGCCCAAGTCGCCTTCGGTACCAAGCATCCGGTTGATTTCAGGATTGTTGGTGCCCTTTTGCAATTCGGCCACATTCGCTTTGGTAATGCCGAGTTCTTCAGCAGCGACTGTCGCGTTGTAGGTCCAACGGACAATATCTGCCCAGGTATCATCGCCCTGACGAACGGCTGGTCCGAGCGGTTCTTTGGAAATGATTTCCGGAAGAATGATGTGATCTTTCGGAGTTGGGAACGTTGCACGGGTTGCTGCCAGACCGGAAGCATCCGTCGTGTAAACGTCGCAACGACCAGCAAGATAGTTGGTACGTGCTTCGTCGTTGGTTTCAATCGGAACCGGCTCATATTTAATCTTGTTGGCACGGAAGAAGTCCGAAAGGTTCAACTCGGTGGTCGTACCGGTCTGGATGCAGACGGTCGCGCCATTCAGTTCCTTGGCGGATTTAACGCCGAGTGATTTCGGAACCATAAAGCCCTGGCCATCATAGTAGTTGATGCCGACAAAGGTCAGTTTGACGTCAACATCACGAACGTATGTCATCGTCGTGTTGCGCCAAAGTACGTCGCCTTCACCTGAGTTCAGAACCGTGAAACGGGTTTTGCCGGTTGCCGGAACCCATTTGACTTTGTTCGCATCGCCAAGAACTGCAGCGGCAGTTGCGCGGCAGAAATCGGCATCAAAGCCTTGGTAAACACCAGCAGAGTCGGTGTATGCAAACCCGGGGATACCGGTCGATACTACGCAACGCAACTCTCCGCGTGCACGAACATCTTCCAATGTTCCGGCACTGGCGACGGTAGAACCGACCGCCATAACTGCAGCAGCTGCAGACGTTATAAATGCAATTTTCTTCATAGTGATAAAGCTCCCTGAAGACTTCATTTTACGTTTTTACCTTACCGGGAATACGTTTTTGTCTCCCGGCAGACCTGAATCCGTAACACGATTCGCAAACAACCCTCAAGACGAAACACAATGTTATGATTACAATCCCTAATACGATTGGAAATGCCCGTTTGCATGGAAACAGGCAGATTCATATATTTTTTAGGTTCAGTGCTGGCTTAACGGACCTATCGCCAAGCTGATCAGGCTCGTATATGTTCGCCTCTCAAATTCTGGAGAAGTAATGAAATGAGCGATAAAAAAATCAGCGATTATCGGCAAAACACCATTCTCGCCCATGCGGGACTAAGCCCTAGGGAAAACCACGGTGTTGTTAATCCGCCGGTTTATCATGCCTCGACAATAACTTTTCCAACGCTTGAAGAATATGAAGCCCGCGACAAGCCGCCCTTCAACGGAGCGTCTTACGGTCGCTCGGGAACGCCGACGCAATTTGCCTTCGAGCGTGCCGTCAGTGCCCTGCACGGTGGCCACAAGACAATCGCCTACCCTTCCGGTCTGGCGGCGATTGCCGGTGCGATAAACACGTTCGTCAAAAATGGCGATCATATTCTTGTCGCCGATACCGTTTACGGTCCGACCCGGTCGCGGGTCTGCGGCAACATTCTGGCGCGTGCCGGTGTCGAGGTTGAATTTTACGATGCCCTGATCGGTGCCGGGATCAAGGAACTGATGCGCGATAATACCGTGCTCGTATATATGGAAAGCCCCGGTTCGCTGACATTCGAAATTCAGGATGTTCCGGCAATCACCAGCGCCCTGAAAGGCAGCGGTATTGTCACGATGATCGACAACACCTGGGCATCAGGGTACTTCTTCAAACCGCTGGCACACGGCGTTGATGTCGTCATCGAAGCTGCAACCAAGTACACTGTCGGACATTCCGATGCCATGCTTGGTACCGTTACAGTCGCCACCGAAGATCACTATCAATTGCTCAAGGGGATGGCCAACAGCTATGGCTATCACGCAGCACCGGATGATTGCTACCTCGGGCAGCGCGGCCTCAGAACCATCGGCGTGCGTCTGGAACGGCACCAGAAGAACGCATTGGAGATTGCCACATGGCTGCAAGGTCGCGACGAAGTGGCCCGTGTCATGTATCCGGCGCTGCCGAGTGATCCCGGTTACGCACTCTGGAAACGGGATTTTAGCGGCGCCAGCGGCCTGATGAGCATTGAGCTTGTTGATGCCCCACGCAATGCCGTTGCGGCGATGATCGACAGTTACGATCTGTTCGGTATCGGCGCGAGCTGGGGTGGATATGAAAGTCTGGTTCTGGCTTCATATCCGGAGAAAACTCGTTCTGCCAGCCCTTGGACAGGCAGCGGACCGGTGGTGCGGTATCATATTGGCCTCGAAGATACCGCTGATCTGATTGATAATCTCATCGTTGGCTTTGACCGGTTCAACGCTGCCAGAAAATAATTCATACCGGAATGAAATGATCACGCAATGAACGAAGAAATTGCCGAGACGATTATAAAGGACCTGATGTTCAATGCGGACGGACTGGTCCCGGCGATTGCCCAGCAGGCCGATACCGGCGAAGTGCTGATGATGGCATGGATGAATGCCGACGCCGTGCGCGAAACACTGTCAACCGGCCGCGTCTGCTATTGGTCGCGTTCGCGCGGCAAGTTATGGCGCAAGGGTGAAAGCTCGGGTCAGATTCAGGCCCTCAAGGAGTTTCGCTGGGACTGCGATAATGACACAATCCTGCTGCAAGTCGATCAGGCCGGCGTCGCCTGTCACACCGGTCGGCGGAACTGTTTTTTCAATGCCGTACGGGATGGAAAAATCGAGGTTATTGCCGAAGTGGAAATCGATCCGGGCAAGCTTTATTCCTGAGCCTGCGTTATGGCTTTGACGGCCCGTGCCGGAAAATTGATGGCAATTACCCCCAATAATGCGGCGCCGATTCCGAGTGCAATCATTGGCGTGATGTGTTCGCCAAGAACGACGATTCCCAACATCACCCCGACGCCGGCACGCAGGTAACTCTGGCTGGCCACGCCCATGGATCCCAGCGTCTTGATCAGGCGGAAATAAATCAGCAATGCAATACCGGTGCATAACAAGGCGAGTGCCAGAGCGGCCACCAGCGCGTATGCCGTCGGTTGCAGCGTCCATGGCCGGTCAATCATCAGACTGAGCGGGATCAGCCAGACAGATGCCCAGATCATGGTGCAGGCAGCCGTCACGGTCGCATTGATATGGGCGAATTTCTTGCCGTAGATGGCGGCACCGGCATACATGACTGCGCCTGACAGTACGGCTAACTGTGCAATGACCTGCTGCCCCATGCCCTGCAGCGCATCCGTGCCGACAATCAGTGTCACGCCGGTAATGCCGAGGCAGGCACCAAGAAGTTTCCGAATCGAGGTCGCTTCGTGTTTCGTCAGAAAATAGGTAATGAAAAAGACAAACAAAGGCGACGTCGAATTCAATACGCTGGCCAGACCGCTGCCGACGAATTGCTGACCCCATGCCAGCACGGTCCACGAACCGATACTGTTCAGAAAAGCCTGCACCAGAAGCTGTCGCCAGGTGCGCCAGTCTCCTGGCAGCGCCAGCCCCTTCCACAAAACAATGGCCCCCAGAAACATCGCAGCAATCGTTACCCTGGAGGCGATCAACGTGATCGGCGGAATGCTAACAACGGCAATTTTTACGAACAGATAGGACGACCCCCAAAGCAGAGCCAGCAGGCACAACAACACTATTTCGATGCCAAGATTAATCGGTTTGCCGGTCATGTGCTGTCATCCGTATGATTAAGTACGGACTATACACATGCATTAGGAATAATGTTTCGTCTATGATCGAAGTATGGATGTAAGCCCGGTGCGCAAACGTCGTTATCAGGTCGCCTTATGTGCAGGGCGACGCAGCAAAATGCCCTCAAGAATATCAAAAGCCGGGGCGCTGATCGTCAGAAATTGCGCCGCCAGTTCCATGCCGCTTTGTCCGCCGGTGCGGACGACACGCGATTGGATCATGACCGGCCACATTTTCTTGCCGGCGCGCCCTACCGTATCGATTTCGAAGATTTCACCGCCGGTCAGTGCGCCATCGTAATCACCGATCAGCATGCCGCTCAGACTCCAGTTGATGGTCTGATAAAGTTTGCCGCGAATTTTAAGGGCTAGTGTCGGGTTGTTGACCCGAACGTTCCGGCGATTGTGATAGCCGGATTTGGCACCGATGTCGGCGCTGTCGTGGTCCGGCCATGCTTGAAGTGCAGACATCGTCTCACCTTATCGTCAATCGACAGAGACGTAAGATATGGACAAATTTATTAACAAATCCTTTCGATGCAATTTTAGCAGAAGCCAATACCGTGCCGCGAAGCTATACTTGGCCAATGAAGATTTTTCAGAGATTTCTCGGTGCCGTGCTTGTCTTGCTCGGCGGGCTGTCCGGCCCGGCCCGCAGTGACGAACCTGTTACGGTGTTTGCGGCAGCCAGCACACAACAGGCGGTCGAGACCGTTCTCGCACAATGCCAAAGCAAGCTTGGTCTCGCCTGCAGAGGCGTTTATGCCGCCTCCTCGACCCTCGCCCGACAGATTGCCAGCGGTGCACCTGCCGATATCTATATTTCGGCCAACATGAAATGGATGCGTTATCTGGACGAAAACAAATACGTCGTCCGGTCGAGTATTCAGGTGCTGGCCGCTAACCGGCTGGTGGTGATCGCACCGTCAAACAGCACGGTCTCGTTCAAGATGACCAGCGATCTGATTACGTGGCTGGCCAGCGATCGAATTGCGGTCGGTGATCCGGAACACGTTCCGGCCGGTATCTATACAAAACAGACACTCGTAGCCCTGAATGCGTGGCCGGTGCTGGAAGCCAAACTATTGCGAATGCCGAACGTTCGCGCTGCCCTTGCCGTTGTGGCGCGAGGCGAAGCTGCTGCCGGGATCGTCTATGGAACGGACGCCGGTGTCAGCGACGGCGTTAAAATTGTTTATCGGTTTGATAACAAGCTGCATGATCCGATCCGCTATCCGATAGCCAATGTCGTGGGCCGGGATACGGACGCGGCGCGGCGCGTTCTTGAGATGTTTACCTCTACCCTGGGCCGGGATGCATTCAAAGCAGCCGGATTTGATGTCGAAGGCGGTTGATGTCAGCTCTTGAAATCGAAGCGCTCAAGCTCAGCATCGAAGTTGCCTTTACGGCTGTCGGGTTCAGTTTACCCGTGGCCGTTTGCATTGCCTGGCTTTTGGCGCGCCGTGACTTTGCCGGTAAAAGCGTGCTCGACGGCATCGTTCATCTGCCGTTGATCCTGCCGCCGGTGGTCGTCGGTTACGTGCTGCTGGTCAGCCTTGGCCGCAAGGGCATGATCGGCGGATTCCTTCATGATGTATTCGGCATCACCCTCGCCTTCACCTGGAAAGGGGCCGCCGTCGCCGCTGCGGTGATGGCCTTTCCATTGATGGTCCGGGCGATCCGGCTGTCTCTGGAAAGCGTTGATCAGGGATTGGAACAGGCCGCCCGCACGCTGGGTGCATCGCCATTGCGGGTGTTTGCCACCGTGACCCTGCCGCTCGCCAGCCCCGGCATACTGACCGGAGCGATCCTTGGTTTCGCCCGCAGTTTGGGCGAATTCGGTGCGACCATCACGTTCGTCTCGAACATTCCAGGCGAAACGCGAACCCTGCCGATTGCACTTTATACCCTGACGCAGATACCCGGCGGCGAAGCCGGGGCTTTTCGACTGGTGGTGATTTCCGTTGCCGTCGCCTTTGCCGCCCTGCTGGCGTCCGAGCTGCTGTCACGCCGGCTGAAAGCGAAGTTGGGCGGATGAACGAGCAAACTAGCTTTGTCAATGTCGATATCCAGGTCAGCCGTGGAGACTTTGCGCTCAAGGCAAAGTTCTCGTCCGAAGGCGGCCTGACGGCGCTGTTCGGCCGTTCGGGTGCCGGTAAAACCAGCATCGTCGATTGCCTGGCCGGTCTGCTGCGACCCGACAGCGGCCATATTCGCATTGGCGGCGTGACCCTTTTCGACCATGCTGCCGGCATCTGCATGGCACCGGAAAAACGCCGCGTCGGCTATATCTTTCAGGATGCGCGGTTGTTCCCGCATATGCGGGTCCGCGGCAATCTGGAATACGGCATGAAGCTGGTTCCGGTGGCAATGCGACGCCATAGCCTTGATGACGTAGTCGGACTGCTCGGCATCGAAAATCTGGTTGAACGATATCCTGCTGATTTGTCCGGTGGCGAAAAGCAACGGGTTGCCATCGGGCGTGCGCTATTGGCCAGCCCGCAACTGCTGTTGATGGATGAGCCGCTGGCAGCGCTCGATGGCGACAGAAAATCCGAAATCATGCCGTTTATCGAACGGCTGCGCGATCAGGCCGGCATTCCGATCATCTATGTCAGTCACGCGGTTGAGGAAGTGGTGCGGCTGGCCGACACCATGGTGGTTCTCGCCAATGGTGAAACCGTTGCCCACGGTGATGTCGAGGACATCATGAGCCGGCTGGACCTGAGACCGCATACCGGACGCTTTGAAGCGGGTGCGGTGATCCATGTCTGGGTGGCCGGGCATGACGACGTCTACATGCTGACGGAACTGGGTTTCGGTGCAGGGTCGCTGTGGGTGCCGAAACTGGAATTTCCCCGCGGCACACCGCTCAGATTGAGGCTGCGGGCGCGTGATGTGTCATTGTCGCTGGAGCGGCCGAGCGGCAGTGCTACCCTGAACAGCCTCGAAGGAACCGTGGTTGAAATTGAACAAGTCGCCGCGAATGTCAGTCCGCACGTCGATGTTCTGGTCAATATCGGAGCACCGATCATTGCCCGGATTACCCGTCGGGCACTGGATAATCTTGCGCTCAGGAATGGCATGAAGGTGTTTGTTTCGATCAAGACGTCGTCGATTGACCGGCACAGCCTTGGCCTTGGGCGACGACGCTAGTTTCCCTGACTTTATCCTCTGGCACGTTCAATCGTGTTGACCGAGGTCGATGCCCTGAGTGCGGCAATGATATCGGCCAGATGTTTGACGTCCTTGACCTCTATATCGATCAGCATGTCAAAGAAATCGACCTGACGATCAACGATCTTGAGGTTTGAAATGTTACCGCCGTTCTTGGCAATGACGGTCGACAGATCGCCGAGTGTGCCGGGAGCATTGACGACGGTTACATTGACCCGGGCGACGTGGCTTTGCGCGGCGCCGTTGCTATCCCAGGCAACATCCAGCCAGCGTTCAGGCTCTTCCTGATACTGCGTCAGTTTCTCGCAATCGATGGTGTGGATCGTCACCCCTTTGCCGGTTGTGACGATGCCGACAATCCGGTCTCCCGGCAGCGGATGACAGCAGCCGGCGAAATGCATGGCCATCCCCGGGATCAGGCCGGTAATCGGCACCCCGTCGCCTTTGAGCTTGCTGATCTGCGATTTCGAGATCGGCACGATCTTGTCGGACTTTTCGGGGTTCTTGAGGCGCGGATAAACTGATTCGACAACGGCACGTGCCGTGATGTGACCGGCACCGACCTGGGCGCACAGATCTTCAATGCTGGGTTGGCTGAAAGACTTGAGGATGCCATTCAAGCCTTTATCCGTCAGCTCATTGCCGGATTCCTTGAAGGCGCGCTGTAAAATGGAACGGCCGAGCGCATGATACTGATCGCGTTCCTGTATCCGCACGAAGCGGCGGATGCGCGCCCGTGCCTTGCCGGAAACCACGAAACGGTCCCACGTCGGCGACGGCGTCTGTGCCTTGGAAGTAACGATTTCAACCTGATCGCCGTTCCTGAGAACGGTGCGCAAAGGCATCATGCGGCCGTTGATCTTGGCGCCGACACAGCGGTCACCGATTTCGGAGTGAACGGCATAGGCGAAATCGACGGGCGTTGCACCGGCCGGCAGACTGATCAGTTCACCCCGGGGAGTGAAGGCGAACACCTGATCCTTGAACATTTCAAGCTTGGTGTGTTCAAGGAATTCTTCCGGATTAGACGCGTGTTCGAGAATTTCCAGCAATTCGCGAAGCCAGCGATACTGCGGTCCGTCGCGCCTTGCAGCATCAAGATTGCCGCCGTCCTTGTAGTTCCAGTGCGCGGCAACGCCGCTTTCGGCAATTTCGTGCATCGCCTGGGTGCGGATCTGTAATTCGATACGGTGATTCTCGGGCCCGAATACGCCGGTGTGCAGCGACCGGTAGCCGTTCGGTTTCGGAGTCGAGATGTAATCCTTGAAGCGGCCCGGCACGGTACGGTATGCGCCGTGGACGATCCCCAGTGCCCGGTAACAGTCGTTGACGTTTTCGACGACAATGCGAAACGCCATGATGTCGGAAAGCTGTTCAAAACCGACATCGTGCTGCTGCATCTTGCACCAGATCGAATACGGCGATTTTTCGCGGCCCTGAATGTTGGCGTAAACGCCATTTTCGATCATCCGGCGTTTCAGTTCTTCGATGATCCGGTCGACCAGACCGTCACCCTGTTTGCGCAGGAACTCCAGCCTGCGCACCACTGATTTGCGGGCGTCCGGGTTCATTTCGGCAAAGGCCAGATCTTCAAGCTCGGTCTTGATTTCGCCCATGCCGATGCGTTCGGCCAGCGGTGCATAGATGTCCATGGTTTCAACGGCTATGCGGGTACGGCTTTCCGGGCTTTTGACGAATCCGAGTGTCCGCATGTTATGCAAACGGTCGGCAAGCTTGACCAGCAGGACGCGGATGTCTTCGGACATGGCCAGCAAGAATTTACGGAAGTTTTCGGCCTGCTTGGCTTTATCCGAGACAAAATTGATCCGCGTCAGCTTGGTGACACCATCGACCAGACGGGCGGTTTCCTCGCCAAACATACGCTCGATATCGGCATAGGAGGCTTCGGTATCTTCGATGGTGTCATGCAAAAGCGCGGTCACGATGGTCGCCGTGTCGACTTTGTAGTTGGTCAAGATACCGGCGACTTCGATCGGATGGGAAAAATACGGGTCGCCGGAAGCCCGCACCTGCGAGCCGTGCGCCTTCATGGCGAAAACGTAGGCGCGGTTGATCGCGTCCTCATCCGCACCGGGATCGTAGGACTTAACCCTTTCAACGAGTTCAAACTGCCTCATCATCGTGGAAGAATCTTAGCACGCTTCCATGTTAACGCCCAAGCTATTGTTGTGGCGCAATAAAAAACGGGAGCCACAAGGCCCCCGCTTTTAATGAACAAATAGGTCGATAATCAGTCGTCGAGTTCTTCGTCGTCGATGTCTTCGAACATGATTTCGCCGGCACTGTCGGAATCCGAAGCGCCATCGTCAATCGACATGGTTTTGGCCAGGGCTTCGATTTCATCGTCGCCGTGGCGGCTTTGACCGGCCAGTTCCTGGCGGATCGCCATATCGTCGACGAGATCGTCTTCGGGTTCGTCCTGCTCGACATGACGCTGCAGGCTTTTGATCAGGTCTTCCTTCAGATCGGCCAGATTAACGGTCTGATCAGCGATTTCGCGAAGGGAAACAACGGGGTTTTTGTCGTTGTCGCGGTCAATGGTCAATGCTGCACCGGCAGAAATGTGACGGGCGCGTTGTGCTGCGATGGCAACGAGTTCAAAGCGGTTTGGGATTTTATCGACGCAATCTTCGACTGTGACGCGAGCCATTAGGCGGTCTCCGGTTCTCTATCCATGGGATTTGCGCGGTTTATAAGGATTTGGCAGCCGCCATGCAAGGATAATCCTCGCCTTGATGCGCAATGCCTTAATGTGGAAACCCGGGCCACTCGGTGCCGAATAGCCCAGACCCGTCGGCCATCGGCCGGCAGGTTTGCTCTTCGGGCAAGGCAGCGATCAGTTCAGCCAGCGGTTTGGCGGTTTTCGGGTGCCGCCAATCGGGCGCGATCTCGGCCAGCGGCAGCAGCACGAAAGCCCTGGAATGCATGCGCGGATGGGGAATCGAGACCTGTTCGGGGCTGTTCGCTTCAATAATCTGGTCATGATAGGCGATAACGTCCAGATCAATGGTCCGGGCCGCATTGGCGACCGAGCGCCGCCGACCCAGTTCCGCCTCGATATTCAGGACTTCGCTGACAAGATCATGGGCCGAAAGGCTCGTATCGATGCTGACCACGCCATTGACGAACCACGGCTGGTCGCTGATCGGCACCGGAGCGCTTTCGTACCAGCGGGAGCGATCAATGATCCTGATGCCCCTTTGCGTCATGATTTGCAGCGCTGCGCCGCAGGTTGCGCGGGGCGGACCAAAGGTTTCGCAGGACAAATTGCCGCCGAGGCCGATGAAAATCACGTTGATGATTACCCTTGTGGGAGTGAAGATGCCTGCTTACGTAGTAGATTGTAATGCCGCGCGTCGAGCATTTTACGACGCCCTGGGCTTAGATTTTATTTTAGCGGTTATCCGCGTTTATATTTTATGAGGTTCTGTCATGCAGATAAATATGCACGAACGCGTTGCTTTATTCATTGATGGATCAAACCTGTATGCCGCCGCCCGCGCTCTTGGTTTTGATATTGATTACAAGCGTTTATTGGACGCATTTCAGAAAGATGGTCGGCTGGTCCGGGCGTTTTATTACACCGCCCTGATGGAAGATCAGGAATATTCGCCAATCCGCCCGCTGGTCGACTGGCTTGATTATAATGGCTACACCATGGTCACCAAACCGACCAAGGAATTCACCGACGCCGCCGGCCGCCGCAAGATCAAGGGCAACATGGATATCGAGTTGGCCATCGACGTTATGGAAATGGCGCCGCACCTTGATCACATCGTGCTGTTTTCCGGTGACGGCGACTTTCGCCGTCTGGTCGAGGCGGTGCAGCGCAAGGGGGTCCGGGTCAGCGTCGTTTCAACAATTGAAAGCACGCCGCCGATGATCGCCGATGAATTGCGCCGTCAGGCGGATGCCTTTATCGAGCTTTCCGACATTCAGAAACTGATCCAGCGTACCGGAACGCCCCGTCGGACGGCGCCGGAGAGCGGGTTTCCGGAAGACGAATATATCGATGATGACGTCGATTACGCTGACGAACAGCATCTTGCCTGATTTACCGGCCTGATGTTTGCCGAACCGGTCCATGCGTGCGGGTTATGTCCGAGGCTGAAAGCCTTTCGTGATACCAATGCACAGGCGCATCCGGACTGGCATAATGGCCCGGTCAATGCTTTCGGGAGCCTGGATTCCCGCCTGCTGATCGTTGGTTTGGCACCGGGGCTCAAGGGGGCCAATCTGACCGGCCGGCCGTTTACCGGTGATTATGCCGGTGATCTTCTGTATCAAACGCTGCTCGGGCATGGCTTTGCCAAGGGGATCTATGCAAAGCACCGGAACGACGGGCTACAGCTTATTGACTGCCGGATCACCAATGCAGTGCGCTGCGTGCCGCCGGAAAACAAGCCGGTTGGAAAGGAAACCGCCACCTGCAACGACTTTCTGAAGGCTGAAATTGCCGCCATGCCTCGGCTGAAAGCGATTTTATCGCTGGGCACCCTGTCGCACGGTGCGGTTTTGAAAGCGCTCGGGCTGAAACAGTCGGCGCACAAGTTCGGTCACGAATCCTGTCATAGGACAGCCCCCGGCATCGCCCTTTTCAACAGCTATCATTGCTCGCGCTACAACACCAACACCGGTCGCCTGACCGGTCAGATGTTTTCGCAGGTTTTTGTAAAAATTCAGGCCTTTTTAAGCACCGAATAGCACCGATCGTCTTTTCGTAACGATTTGAAACGGTTATGCTTTAAAAAATCATCTGCAGCGGGGGCCCAGCGTGAGCGCGGATATCATCAATTTCAATCAGTACCGGAAATCACACGAAAAAGCTGAAAAACAGGTCAAGGCTGTCGAGAACCGGACCAAATTTGGTCGCTCAAAATCCGAAAAACTGGCTGACAGCAAGCTCCGCGACGTTTCGGAAAAGACGCTGAGTGGCAAGAAAATCACCGAAGACGAAAACGACGATGATCGCGACACCCCCCTCTAGCGACAATCAGTGTTTGTGATCGTGATCGTGCGCCTCATCCGGTTCCAGCATTCTGTGCATGTGAACGATTACGTATTTTGTCTGGGCATCGTCGACGTGTCTGTGGCTGGCGCCGCGCCAGGCGTTTAAGGCCGATTTGTAGTTCGGAAAAATGCCGACAATATCAAGGTTGTCGGTATCGACGAAGTCCGTGCCGGTGGGGTCTGCAACGACGCCGCCAAATACCAGATGCAACAGTGGTTTATCGCTCATATCCCGAGTCCTTGTTCACACAACGGTTGATTTCCGCCATCTTAGACGAGTGTTGCAGTGCAAACAAATTGTCAGTTGAGACCTCGAGGGCAGGAACCGGGATTTTAGAACGTCGGCCCTCCGGAAATGATCGTCCGCCACAGGGTGCGGTATTTGCTCGGGTCCAGATCCTTGGTGGTTGCCGAATGCATCACGGCCGCATTATCCCAGACCAGTACGTCGCCGGCGTGCCAGTGATAGCTCATCCGGTATTTGTCCTGCAGACAATGGGCGAAGATTTCATCCATCAAGGCCTGGCTTTCATCGGCCTCCATGCCATCGATGCGCACCGTGTATGACGGCGTGATATAGATCGCCTTCCTGCCGGAAACAGGATTGGTGCGAACAACCGGATGCAGGCATTCCGGCGGTGACTGGATGGCACCGGTTTCAAACAGATCACGCTTTTGATGGGCATAAAAATGCCATGCCTGAAGCCCGTCGAGGCGGCTTTTCATCGCATCGGACAAGTCTGCGTAAGCGGCTGTCAAATCGCAGAACAGGGTATCCCCGCCTTCGTCCGGCACTTCCAGCGCATAAAGCATGGTCGCCTTGGCCGGTTCCGGCTTGTAGGCAACATCGGAATGCCAGAACGTCCCGGCGTCTCGCAGTCCTGCCGGCTTTTCGCCCTTGCGGCGATTGCTGAGCACCATGATCAGTGACTCGTCGGGATGGTGATACTGCTTGAAGACATGTTCTTCCAGCTTGTCGCTGAACAGTAAACTGGCAGCCACGACATCGTCGGTGCCGAGGTCCTTCTGGTCCGGAAATGCCAGGATATGATGATCGGCAAAGGCCTGCTCAACATCGGCTTTGGTCGCATTGTCCATTGGCTGACGGAAATCGATACCATGCACTTCGGCGCCGAAACCGCATTCAAACGGTTTAATTCTTATTGTCATGATGTTGTTCTCCCTGATGCAAACTCTAATGAGCTGACCAGAGGAAGTGCAAGATCGATCATGACAAGACTACTTTGGCAAAACCGCCTCGACGGCTTTGATCAGCTTTGCCGCATCCGGCGCCGTGGTGGTCGAGAACCAGTCTTTCAGCGAGCCATCAGGCGCGATCAGATACTTGTGGAAATTCCATTTCGGCGAGCCGACCATGCCGACCTGATCGGCGGCCCACAGATAGAACGGATGGGCGTCCTTGCCTTTGACCTTCTGCTTGGTGGTCATCGGAAAATTGATGGCGAAATTGGTCTCGCAGAAATCTTTTATCTCGGCTTCCTTGCCGGGTTCCTGGGCACCAAAATCATTCGATGGCACGCCCAGTACGATCAGGCCTTTGTCGCGGTATGTATCGTACAGCGCCTGCAAGCCCGCATATTGCTTGGTATAGCCGCAGAAAGACGCGGTGTTGACGACCAGAACGGCCTTGCCGGCGAATGTATTGGCAGGAAGCGGCTGGCCTTCAATCGATGTGAACTGGAAATCTTGAAAAGACATGGGCTGAGCCTTGATTGTCTGGGGCAGGAAAAGACTGAAGATGACGCATGCGATGGCCGGAATTTTCATCAGTGTTCTCTACAAGCGTTACGTATATCCAATACATGGGGTCTGAAACGGCGAGTTCAAACGCCCTTGAACCATGATACTGCGGCAATGGCGTCTTTCAGAGCAATTTCAGGGTCATCGTAGCGCACCGCCCCATAGCCGCCGATGGCAAACCAGCCGGACGGGTCTTCGACATCGCGGCGAAATTCCTCGAAGCCGATGGAACCATCGGTGCGCCGGAAAATATCGACGCACAGACTGCCGTCATCATTGTTGACGGAATGCAGCACCGTCAGGCGTAACGCTCTTCCTTCCATGGATCCCTCTCATTGTGGTAGCCAAGGGCTTCCCAGTAGCCTTTGACATCTTTCTCCAGAAACGTGATCTGGCGTACCCATTTGGCGCTTTTCCAGAAATACAGTGACGGCACGACCATACGCACCGGCCCGCCGTGCTCGCGGGTGATCGGGATGCCGTTCCAGCTGTGTGCCAGCAAAGAGTCTTCGGCAGCAAAACGGGTCATCGACAAATTGGTGCGATAACCGTCGTGGGCATGGAAAATGACGTGCTGAGCGGTGTTCTTCGGCTGCACCATATTGATCAGGGTCCGGGCTGAAAGCCCTTCCCATACATTGTCCAGCATCGACCAGGCGGTGACGCAGTGAATGTCTGCGCTGATCTTTTCATGTGCGATGGACTGAAAAGTGGCCCAATCGATGTGCACAGGCTTTTCGACGGCGCCCTTGATATCGAGAGTCCATTGCTGGGTTGGGATCAGCGGCTGGTGGCCCAGATCGAGGACCGGCCATTTGTTGACGATTTCCTGACCAGGCGGCACGCGCTGTCCGCGGTTGCGGCGCGGCGGCAGCCGCTTGTCGGCGGCGGCTTTCATTTTGGCTTTGCTGGCACCGCTTAGCGGTGCGTCGGGGGTGATTTTGAAGTCACCGAGGACGGAGCCCGGCTTGCCGCTGAACAAATCGCGGAAGCGGTCGTCATCGCTCATTTGTGCAGGTCTTCTTCGAGGCTGAGCGCGATCTCCGTTCCGGCAAGCTGCAACCGATAAATCTGTACGTTTTCGAGGACCCTTTGCACGTAGTTCCGGGTTTCGGTGAAGGGGATTTGCTCGATCCAGTCGATCGCATCGACGTCTTTTTCACGCGGATCGCCATATTGCGACGCCCACTGTTTGACCCGTGACGGGCCGGCGTTATAGGACGCAATCGCCATCGGCAAATAACCGTTATTATCTTTGATCAGCTTGGCAATGTAGGTCTGGCCAAGGGTAACATTGTAATCCGGATCGCTGGTCAGTTTGTTTTTCGAGTAACTCAACCCGGCCTGTTTTGCCAGGGTCTTGGCGGTTTCCGGCATCAATTGCATCAGCCCGCGAGCACCGGCGTGGCTGACGGCTTCAGGATCGTATTCGCTTTCCTGACGGATGATGGCCAGAACCAGCGGCGTTTCCGGTTTTACGGCGCTGATCGAGGACGGCAGCCGTGGCGGAACCAGCATCGGATATCCACCGGCAACAAAACTGCCGTGATTCTGCATGGTCGCCTTGGTGACACGGATGGCGAGGTCAGGGCGGCCGCTCAGCCGTGCCAGACGTGCGGTCAGAATATGCCAGCCGGGTGAGTTTTCCAGTGTGGCGATGCGCATGACCAGCGAGAACAGTCGTTCTTCTTCACCGGCGGCAGCCAGCATGCGCACGGCACGAACCAGTTCGTTGGCATCGAAACGCTTGCGCAGCTCATCACTGACCGACGGGTCGGGCGGTAACTGCAGCCCCTTGCCCGGGTTCACTTTGGCAGATGCCAGCTGTCCATAATAGGTCGTCGGGTAAATGGCCGCTTTGGCGAACCATTTCTTGGCGTTCTCGGCATTGCTGCCGGCCTCGTATGACCGGCCGAGCCAATAGGCACCTCTGGCCAGACTGACCGGATAACTGACGGCGTCATAAAGGCTCTTGAAATGTTTGGCGGCCACTTTCGGTTCGTTCAGGAAGCGGAGTGCGATCCAGCCGGCAAGGAATTCGGCCTCGGCATTCTCGGCGGCATGTTCCGTCGTTAAACCATGCTGGGCAGCGATCCGGTAGGCTTCCGTAACGAAGCCCTTTTGCAGAAGTTTACGCGCCAGAATTGAACGTTCAGCCCACCAGCGATGTGGATTTGGAATGTCTTCCGGCAGCGCATTGAAGACCTCGTAGGCGGTGTCGAGACCTTTCTTGCGGCGCCAGCGCAGCCGCTCAAAAAGCAAGCCGGCATCGTTTTGCAATACCTTCGGAACGCGCGCTACCAGCAGATCGACATTCCCCGTCATATGCCGGAGAGAGGTTCTGGCCTCAATCAGTTTGCCGTAGGCGGTATCGACACGATAAATCATGCGTCTGGCAGGCCAGTAATCCCCGTCCCACATCAGGCGGTCGGCGCGAGCGCGGTTGTCGCCGAGGGTCAGGTACTGGCGGTATTTTTTGTAAAAATTGGCTTCGTATGACTTTTCGAAATCACCGTTCAGCCAAGCGCTCCTGACCAGGGCGACACCCTTGTCGACGTCACCACTGCGGATATAGGCATCGGCCAGCTTGTCCTTGCCGAGCGTTGTGACCGGCTCACGGTCGCCAAACCATTTGATGATGAATGCGGCAGAGGCATTGCTGTCGAGCGCTTCCTCGGCACGGGCCAGAAGCCGGGTGCCGCGCGGCCAATCGGGGTTTTGTCTGATGAAGGCATCAATGGCTTCGAAATCGGTGCCGAATCCACCCTGAAACAGCACGTACCAGGAAACGATTTTGCGCGCCAACGGGTTGTGCAGGCGTCGGGCATAGTAATCGAGCTGCTGCTTGCTGCCCTGCTCGACCTCTTTAAGGGCTGCTGAAAATTCCTGTGCCTCAGCGGCCGTCAGCGTTTCGGCACGGGCATGTGCCGGCAAAACGCAATGCCAAAGCGTTACGCACAGAATAACTGTAAAGAGTGATCGCAATTGTTTGCCCGCTTTATCTTTTGTCTCAAAGCTTCACCGACGCACCCCATAGTACAGTGTCTTGGGGTGACGGGACAATATCACCTGAAAAATGTCACGATCTTGTTAAGATAACGCGTATACTTGTAACTTGGCACTGATAGCCGGTGCTTGCCTGAAGCCTTGCTCCTGCAGGCTGACGGCTATATGGTCCGGTGCTGTTTCAACACCCAGATTCCAGGAGGGAACGATGTTTAAGGGTTCATTCGTCGCATTGATCACACCTTTCAAAAATGGTGAGGTTGATAAATCGGCGTTCAAATCCTTCGTCGAGTGGCAGATCGCCGAAGGGACCCACGGTCTCGTTCCTTGCGGAACGACCGGCGAGTCGCCGACGCTCAGCCACAACGAGCATGATGAAGTGATCGAACTGTGCATCGAAGCGACCAAGGGCCGCGTCCCTGTCGTCGCCGGAACCGGGTCCAATTCGACCTCGGAAGCCATCCGCCTGACCAAGAATGCCAAGAAGGCCGGTGCCGATGCGGCGCTGATCGTCACTCCCTATTACAACAAGCCGACTCAGGAAGGCCTGTACCGTCATTATGCGACGATCGCCGATGCCGTCGATATTCCGATCCTGATATACAACATTCCGGGTCGCAGTGTCGTCGACATGTCGGTCGAAACGATGGCCAGACTTGCCGAAATTCCGAACATCGTCGGCGTCAAGGATGCCACCAGCGATGCCATGCGGCCGATGAAAACGTCGATGCAGATCGGCGAAGGCTTTTGCCAGATGTCGGGCGAAGACGGATCGATCGTGCCGTTTCTGGCCGGTGGTGGCGATGGCTGCATTTCCGTGACCGCCAATGTCGCGCCACGCGCCTGTGCCGAGCTGCATACCGCCTGGCAGACACGCGATCTGGATACGGTTATGGCGATTCAGAAGCGCCTGATGCCGATGCATATCGCGATGTTCTGCGAAGCCAGCCCGGGGCCGGTCAAATATGCCGCCAACCTGCTTGGCAAATGCGAAGCTGAAACCCGTTTGCCGCTTTGCGAAATTGCCGATAGCTCGAAAGCACAGGTTCGCGCAGCCATGCAATCCGCAGGGCTGTTGAACTAAGAGGCGTAAACGTGCCGTCATGGCCGGTAAAAACAAAAAGAAAAAATCAGCCGGCAGCAACATCGCTGCACAGAACCGTCGCGCACGCCGTGACTATGCGATTGTCGAAACCATGGAAGCGGGTCTGCAACTGACCGGCACGGAAGTGAAATCCTTGCGTGCCGGCAGGGCCAGCCTGAATGAAGCGTTCGCCGGTGAAAAACACGGTGAGCTCTATCTGTTCAATGCCCATATCCCGGTTTACGAAGGGGCATCGAACGTTTTCAATCATGAACCGGTGCATGATCGGAAACTGCTTCTGCACCGCAAGCAGATGGCCCACCTTTTGGGCTCGCAGAAGCAGAAAGGTATGGCGCTGATACCGCTGAAAATCTATTTCAACGAACGTGGACTGGCCAAGCTCGAACTGGCATTGGGCGAAGGCAAACGCTCCTTCGACAAGCGCGAAACCGTCAAGGAACGCGACTGGAACCGCCAGAAAGGTCGCCTGCTACGCGACAAGGGCTGATCTGCCCCTTCTCTCAACATCCCTCCCGTCACCCCGGCGCAGACCGGGGTCCCGAATAACATCAATATGTGGATCCCGGCCTTCGCCGGGATGACAGCCTTCGCCGGGATGACGTGTGTGGATGGATAACCAATACTATTCAGGACGTTCGGACAGGTGTTTGGGACTACAGGTCTGGCAATTTCGGTAAAAATACCGGTAATCAGGAAACTTGGAATGCCTTCACATGCCGAACACTTCGCGTAACATGACAAGGCGTCACGAAACTGTGTCCGTGCATTCTATTGACCCCCCTGCCCCTGTTCACCAGACTGCATCCAACGAATAACACCATCCGGGAGAGAACAAGCCATGGCCGCAATCGAGAATGTTGATGCCTGCGTTTTTGATGCCTACGGGACACTGTTCGACGTAACGTCGGCGGCGGCGCATTGCCAGGCAGAACTCGGTGACAAATGGGCCCCGCTGGCACAGGTCTGGCGCGAGAAACAACTTCAGTATTCCTGGCTGCGCAGCCTGATGGGTGAATACGTGCCGTTCTGGCAGATCACCCAGGATGCGCTGGATTACGCCATGGCGACGCAGGGTGTCGATAATCCGGTGTTGCGCCAGAAGCTGCTCGATATCTATTTCGAACTGGATGCCTATCCGGAAGTACCGGGTGTTTTGAAGACGTTGAAAGCCGGTGGTCAGAAAGTGGCGACGCTTTCCAACGGCTCGCCGGATATGCTGCAGGCTGCCGTTGATAATGCCGGGATCGATCTGGACGGTGTGATCTCGGTCGATAGGGTCGGTATCTTCAAGCCGGACCCGCGCATTTATCAACTCGCCTGTGATGATCTGGATGTGCCGAAAGAACGCATCTGTTTCATGTCCTCGAATGCCTGGGATGCATGGGCGGCGGCCAATTTCGGTTTTCAGGTTGTCTGGGTCAATCGCTTCAACCAGCCGCCGGAACGGTTGCCGGGTACGATTCGCGAGATGATCGGTGATCTGAACGGTTTGCCGCCGCTTCTCGGTCTCTGATATACAGACCGGATGACCGGTCCCGATTTCATCGAACGCCACATCAGCACGCAAGACGGCTTGTTGCTGTATGTCCGCGACTATCCCGGACCCGCCGGTTCGACCATGGCGCCGTTGCTGTGTCTGGGCGGCCTGATCCGCAATTCCAGGGACTTTGCCGGGATCGGCAAATTTCACGGGCGCAGCCGCCGTGTGCTGGTCCCCGATATTCGGGGCCGCGGCAAATCGGACTTTGACCCGGACTGGCAGAACTACCGGCCAGAAACTTATGTCGGCGATGTCCGCCATATCCTGTGCGCGCTCGGTGTGCATTCGGTGGTCGTCATCGGCACCTCGATGGGCGGTATCATGGGCATGATTATGGCGGCGGCCATGCCGGGTGCCCTGAAGGCGCTGGTGCTGAATGACATCGGACCGATTGTCCGGCGCCGTGATCTGGACAAGATCGTTACCTATATGCAGTATCCGCCGACCCTACCCGATTGGCCGGCCGCCGGTCGGCACCTGCGCGATGCCTTCGGCGATGAAATTCATCTGACCGAAGAAGCAGACTGGATCCGTGCTGCCAAAAACGGTTATGCGGAACGCGCCGACGGCAGCATCGGCTTTGCCTGGGACCCGAACATCGTCAAACCGATCCTCGACGACAAGACCGAGGTGTTTGATCTTTGGAACCTGTTCAAGGCAACGGCCCACATCCCTGTCTTGACCGTCAGGGGTGGCTTGTCGAATATCCTTGATGAAGCTCAACTGGCCGAAATGACGGCGCTTCACAAAAACATGCAGAGCGTCGTCGTGCCCGGGGTCGGGCATGCACCAAGCCTTGCCGAACCGATAAGCATGGAGGCTTTGAATGGATTCCTCGCCCGCGTCTGATCTTCCCGTTTTTGCCGATATTCTCGACGCTGCCGAACAACTCAAGGGCTGGGCGCGGCAGACGCCGTTGCTGGAAAACCCGATCCTTAACGATCAGCTTGGCTTTCGCCTGATCGTCAAACCGGAATGTCTGCAGCGCACCGGGTCGTTCAAGTTCCGTGGTGCCTTCAACAAGATTTCGCGTATCCCTGAGAACCAGCGCGCCGGTGGCGTGGTCGCCTTTTCATCGGGCAACCACGCGCAGGGCGTGGCGGCTGCGGCGACACTGATGAAGATGGCGTCGACGATCATCATGCCGAAGGATGCGCCCAAGGCGAAAATCAACAACACCAAAGCACTGGGCGGCAATGTCGTGCTGTATGACCGGTTGACCGAAAACCGCGAGGAAATCGGCGAACGGCTGAAGACCGAAAAAGGTGCCACGCTGGTGAAGCCGTACGATGATCCGATGATCATCGCCGGTCAGGGCACAATCGGTCTGGAAATCGCCAGCCAGATGAAGGAACTGGATGCTGCCCCTGATCTGGTGATTGTACCGGCCGGCGGTGGCGGTCTGATCTCGGGAACGGCGCTGGCCATTTCCGAAACCATTGGTTGCCCGGTTTACAGTGCCGAACCGGCTGCCTACGACGATACCAAGCGTTCGCTTGAGGCCGGCTCCAGACAATCGGTGCCGATGGATGCGATGACGATCTGCGATGCGCTGATGGCGCCGACGCCGGGTGTTTTGACCTTTGCGCTCAATTCCAGGCTGCTTGCAGGTGGTCTCAGCGTCACCGACGAAGAAGCCCTGAGGGCGATGAAAACGGCGATGCTTTCATTGAAAATCGTTGTTGAACCGGGTGGTGCCGTGGCCCTTGCTGCGGCGCTGACACAAAAGATCGATCTGCGCGGCAAAACTGTCGTTGTCGTTTGCTCGGGCGGCAATGCCGATCCGGAAATGCTGACCCGCGCTCTGGCCACCTGATTGCCGGATGCCTCAAAAACGGTGACAGGCCCGCGTTCCGGGTGTAAGACGCGCGCCTGCAATCGGAGTTGACCGTGGTAAGCATAAAAGACATTCAATCAGCAGCGCAGATGCTGTCAGGACAGGTTCTCAGGACGCCGACGATCAAGTCGCCCGGTCTGTCCAGGCTGACGGGCGTCGATGTTTATCTGAAACTTGAAAACCAGCAGGTCACCGGATCGTTCAAGACACGCGGCTCCTATGTGCGCATGGCAGCGTTGAGCGAGATCGAGCGTAAAGCCGGCGTGGTCGCCGCATCGGCCGGCAATCATGCGCAGGGCGTCGGCTATCATGCCGAGCGGATGGGCATTCCGGCGATCATCTACATGCCGGCACACACCCCTTTCACCAAGGTTGCGCGCACCGAAGCACTCGGTGCCAAGGTCATCCTTGAAGGCGAAAGCGTTGCCGAAAGCCGCATCCTCGCCATGAAGGCGGCGAAAGCCGACGGGAAAGTCTTTATCCATCCCTATGACGACCCGCGTGTCATCGCCGGACAGGGCACCGCGACCCTCGAGATGCTCGAGGACGCGCCGGAACTGGACGCCATCATTGTGCCGATCGGCGGCGGCGGGCTGGCTGCCGGTTGCTGTATTGCCGCGCACGCCCATAACCCGAAACTTGAGATCATCGGTGTTCAGGCCGACGCCTATCCGTCGATGTATCAGGCTTTCAGGAACGAGCCGCCGCACGGCAAGGGGGCAACCATTGCCGATGGTATCGCCGTCAAGGAACCGGGCGAGCTGACGACGCCGATCCTCAAGGAACACATGGCCTGTGTCGATGTCGTGCGTGAAGCGGATATCGAACGCGCCGTGCAGATTTTCATCGATGTGCAGCGCCTGATCGTCGAAGGCTCAGGCTCGGTGCCGCTGGCATTGTTGATGGAGCAACCGGACCGCTTCAAAGGCCGCAAGGTTGGCCTGATCGTATCCGGTGGCAATATCGATTCCAGGCTTCTGTCATCGGTTCTGATGCGCGGGCTGGTGCGTGAAGGCCGTCTGGCCAAGCTGCGGATCTCGCTGATTGACGTGCCGGGGGCACTGGCCTCGGTTGCCGGCATTATCGGCACCAAGGGCGGCAACATCATCGATGTCCTGCATCAACGCATGTTCCGCGATGTGCCGATCAAGGAAACCGAAGTCGACATCGCCATTGAAACCCCTGATTCCAACCACGTCATGGAAATCATCGCAGCCCTTGAAGCCAAAGGCTTCGGCACCCGGCTACTGTCCGACATGTCGCTGGATTCATAACCAACGCGATATTGTATTCCCTGCTCGTCATCCCGGTACGATGCCGCAAGAGACCCTGAGCCCGTTCCGTCACCCCGGCGCAGGCCGGGGTCCAGAAGCCGGACGATCCATGGATCCCGGCCTTCGCCGGGATGACACTCTTCGAGGGAAGGACGGGAGTGTGCCCCATACGCCAACCCTGCCCGACGAAACGGTCTCGTCGAACCAGCGGTTGGCAAAGGCGTTGTCAAAGCGGCGCGGCATCGGCGATCTGCCGCGATTCACGACGGACGCCATCAATACCGAACCGAAGAAGGCGATTCCGGAGATCGTTGATCTTTTACATCAGGTCCGCAAGTCCGATCCGAAACAGGCCGACGCGTTGTTCACGAAAACCTTGCAAGGCATCACGCCCGAGCACGGGCAAGCCATGCAAAAGGCAGTGCAGCCTTCGCTCGTACCCGATGCCGAGGGAAATACGGATCAACCTGTTCCACCGGATCCCGGTCAGGATGATCCGGAAGAACCGACGGAACCTAAGAATCCGGGGCAGGATGATCCGGAGGATCCTTGTGCAGTATATTTAACCGCCGTTGCGGATGCTGAAGCCAACGTCGAAGCATTAGAAGCACATGCTGACGAGCTTGAACGTGAAAGGGTTGATCTGGCAAATCAGGTAAATGAAAAGGAGCAAAAGAAGTTACAAATTCAGGACATATTAAACGGCATGACAACCGTTTATGAAGGTGCAAAATATCACCCTTCAACGGCCAAATATTTTGTCAATGATGCCTTCGGTATGACTGAAGAGGAATTCAAGAGTAAAAATGAAAAATTGCGGCATGATCTAATAGAGAAATCTAAAGACGTTCATGAACTTCGCGATCAAATGCATAGGGCGAGAGAAGAGCGGCAGGCTATATATCGAAAGATTGCTTCTGCCCGGGGGCAACTAGCACAGGCACAAGCCAATTTGCGGCGCTGCGAACAAGATAAGTAGATGTTTCAACGGCCGGAGCGATTAATTCGCTCCGGCCGATTTACCATCAAAACTGTTTTCTTGTTGCTGAACTTAAGGGGGTTGGATTGGCGTCATAACCGATACCATCGCGTATGTTTTCGGTAATTATTTTTTTCTGCTCAAATGGCAGGTTTTTAAAATTTGCCCGCTTTCTAAGCGCTTTTTTTGAAGGTTTCCAATAAAACTGAATTAGTGTTGCGGGCAGATGCAGATTCAGAATCAAAGAAAAAATGGATCAGTCTGTCATCATCACTAAGAGCCTGATCCGAAAGTAGTTGAGTGATTTCAGTCGGTTGTGATTCTCTCGTTTGTGATGAAGCAAATGAGGAGGCACAACATGTGGACTGAAATCACCCGCCCCAAATATGAACGCAGTGGACGCCGGTATGCAAGTGATGCGACCGACGCGGAATGGAGCCATATCGTACCGTTGCTGCCCACGGCGAAGCGTGGAGGGCGACCGCGCACGACGAACCTGCGAGATGTGTTTGATGCTATTCTGTACATGGCCTCCACGGGCTGTCAGTGGCGCATGCTTCCGAACGATTACCCGCCGGTCTCGACGGTTCGCCGATATTTCTATGACTGGCGCGACAACGGTGTTCTCCGAACGATCAACCACTATCTGGTCATGGCTGCGCGAGAAGCCATGGGCCGTGAGGCCAGTCCAACGGCGGGCGTGGTCGATAGTCAGAGCGTCAAAACCACGGAAAGCGGCGGTATTCGGGGTTATGATGCGGGTAAGAAGATCAACGGACGTAAGCGCCATATCGTCACCGACACGACGGGACTGCTCGTGGGGTTGGCCGTCCATGGTGCCGACATCCAAGATCGGGATGGCGCTCCCGCAGTTCTCAATTCGATCCGCTATGCGTTTCCGTGGCTTCGACATATCTTCGCCGACGGCGGATATGCAGGCCCCAAACTCAGAGGTGCATTGGAGAAGATCGGTCGCTGGACATTGCAAATCGTCAAACGCTCCGACGTTGCTAAAGGCTTCGAGGTTCTGCCCCGGCGCTGGGTCGTCGAGCGCACCTTTGCTTGGCTAGGTCGCTGTCGAAGATTGGCCAAGGATTGGGAAAGAACCATCGCAAGCGCCGAAACATGGCTCCTCGTCGCCCACATACGCCGCGTCACTCGTCTGCTGGCAAGAACTTGATATTATGCAGAAACTTTTGAATCAGACTCTTATGCTTTGCCGCCTTGATACATTATTGAATTTGAATGGGCCTGGCCCCTAAGACGTATCCCTGATCATGGCGCTGCAGTAAACGCCAGAACCACTCACTTACCGGATAAAAAACATGAATACTGCCAGCAAAACAACCAACCGCATCGCCACTGTTTGCGCTCGAAAGGGTTCAAAGGGCGTTCCTGGCAAGAACGTCAAAATGCTCTGCGGCAAGCCTCTGGTACAACACGCCATCGAACAGGCCCAGGCCGCACAGGCTGCAGGGCTTGTAGATGCTGTCGCGGTCAGCACCGATTCCCAGGAAATTCTCGATATTGCCGCAAAATTGAATGTCGAATATTGCATCCGCCGTCCGGATGAAATGGCAACAGATACGGCATCAAAGCTACCGGCTATCACCCACATTATTCAATTCGTTGAAGCCGCAAGCAGCAAGAAACTGGATGCCGTTGTGGATCTTGACCCGACGTCACCGCTCCGTAATCTCGACGACATCACGGGGGCTGTGGTGTTGTTTGATAAATACAGGCCTGGCAGCGTTCTGACCGGTTCTGAAGCAAGGAAGTCACCCTATTTCAATTTAATGGAGTTACAGGCCAACGGCACTGTACAGCTCAGCAAACCTGCCGAGAACGGCCCATATCGCCGCCAGGACTGTCCGCCGTGCTATGATATGAACGCTGCAATATACGTCTGGGACCGAGATAAGTTTCTCGCTGAACCCAGAGTCTTTTATGATGACTCCCGATTGTACATCATGCCTGAAAACAGATCACACGACATCGATAACGATAACGATTGGGCATTCGTTGAAATGTTGATGGAAAGAGCCATGGCGCGATAATAAAAGTCACAAACGGGAACGCAGTTTAATGTCCCGGATGTGCGTTGATCTTCAGGCGGCCTTGTTTTCCGTCTTTCAAATCTGCATAAAAAGCTATGCGTGATGTTTCTCATAGATATCCTATGCAATCATCACTATGTAATTCCTGAGTAATATCATTTTGGAGAATTAGATGTCTGAAATACTAAAAGGTAATTTCACCACCAAAGAGACAGTCGAAAAAAAGCAGGTCGATGTCGATAATGAGCAGACGTTTGAGATGGAAGCCCTGAAGCATTTAGGCGGATCTATCGCTTTTGTCGCGAAAAAGCGCGTCAAATGGGACGCTGATCCAGATAAGTGATCTGGCTGTCTTATCTTTTCTAAAAATCCTTTCAAGGAATGGCAATAATGGCAGACCAAAACGGTTCATTAGCATGGAAACTTCTTGAACATATGGAAGACATGACTCGTGAGCGTTTCGGTGCCATGTGGATCGATAATGCAACCAGAAATCTGTCTTTGCTGGATGCCGGCAGTTCCATAAAAAACCTGCGTGGCGCACTGAACACATCAAGCAACCATGCCGTCATCATAGCAGCCGGGCCGTCGCTAAAAAGGAAGAACCCCGCCGCCCTGCTCAAAGAGCACAAATATGACGGCACAATCATCGCGTCTGAGTCTGCGATGTCCTATTGCCTTAGAAACGGTGTGGTGCCTGACCTTGTGGTGACACTGGACCCGCATGCATCACGGGTCGTCAGATGGTTCGGCGATCCCGACCTCACCGAAGAGAAGCTTGCCGAAGACGACTATTTCGCTCGCCAGGATCAGGATGATGCCTTTGCCGACGAAATGCGGGCAAATGAAGCTATTATTTCGATGCTAGACAAGCACGGGTCGGAAATAAACATCGCCTTGTCGACATCTGCCTCTAAAGCAGTGGTCGACCGGGTTATCCAGACCGGTATGAATATCTACTGGTGGAACCCGATGCTGGATGATCCCGATGAACCCGACAGCGAAACCAAAAAGATTCAGAAACTGAACGGACTACCCTGCATCAATGCCGGTGGGAACGTAGGCACGGCGAGCTGGATGATGGCTGATATCGTTCTTGAAAAAGAACATATCGCCCTGACCGGTGTCGATTTCTCCTATTATGACGGTACATCATACATAAACACCCAGTATTACCGGGATGCCTTGGCTCTTGTAGGCGAGGAAAATCTGGATTCGCTTTTTGTGCGTATATTCAACCCTGAAATCAACGCGCACTTTTTTACAGACCCCGCCTATCTGTGGTATCGAGAAATATTCCTGGATATGGTAAAAGAAACTACAGCGAAGACTTATAACTGTACCGAAGGCGGCATTCTCTTCGGTGAAAACATCAACACGATCCCGCTGCGTGAATTCCTCGAGACGATTGGAGCTTAATTATGGCGAAAGTGCTTTTCATCAATCCCGTTGTCCGAGCAGAAGACAAACCCGTTCACGTGCCTTATGGGATTGCCCTGCTTACAGCGATTGCAATTCAAAAAGGCCATTTGGTACAGGTCTATGATGCCAATGCATGGCGCCTGGGCGAGGACGTGCTGCGTGAAGTACTGAACGCCGACGATTGGGATGTTGTTGCCCTCGGCGGTATTACCACAGCCTATGCTTCAGTTAAGGAAATCGTCCGCATATCGAAGGAGGAGCTGCCGTCTACGCCGGTCATGCTGGGCGGCGGCGTGCTGACGTCTATTCCCCGTGATGTGATGACGTGGCTGCCTCAAGTCGACATTGGCGTCATCGGTGAAGCCTTCGAAACTTTCCCTGAATTGCTGCAGATGATTGATGAGGGAAAATCAGACTGGAATACGGTTGCCGGTACGATTTCAAGGGACGCCAAAGGCGGCTTGATCATGTCGCCGATGCGTCAATTGATCGACGACCTGGATACATTACCCTTCCCCGCATGGGAGTGCTTCCCGCTCGAAGAAGTTTATTTCGTCAACAGCGCATCGCTGTATTCGGAAGAAGGCATGATGGCTAAGCGTCGTATAGACATCAATGCTTCTTATGGGTGCTCGATGATCTGCCGTTATTGCTATCATCTCGGAATCGCCGGCGACATGCGCTACGAGGAAGACGAGGATGGCAATACGAATGCCGTTTTTGATCGCCCTGGCGTCTATACTCGGACCATCAGATACCATAGCCCTGAATACGTCGTTCGTCTGATCAAACACGCCTATGACATCTATAACGTTGATTTTATCGGATTTCTTGACGAAAATCTGATGACCATGGACCAGTATTCGGGTCGGACCTGGCTGCGCGATATATGTAGCCGGATGCATGAAGAGGGACTTGCCCCAAAAGCGAACGAGGACGGCACATGGAGTGGCGTGCATTGGGGTGGCACCAGTCATGCATCCCTTTGTACCAAGGAAATACTCTCGATAATGCGCGAGGCCGGATGCAGCCATCTTGTCTACGGTTACGAATCATTCGCGCCCCATGTCCTCAAGACGATCGGCAAGGGTGCTGGTCGCAAGCACAACATCCGCAGTTTTTTCTGGACCCTGGAAGCCGGCATCAGACCTATTCCGAACATGATCATTGGATTCCCGAATGAGGATTTTGATTCCATCCGGCAAGACATGACGGCATGGGACGAGTTGGGCATCATGGTAAAACCGCATTTTGCCACCCCATATCCGGGTTCGGAGTGGTTCACCGTAAACCGCAAATCCATAACCAAACAGTATGACGGTGACCTTGAAAAATTTGTCATGACTGTTGGTGATGCCAGCACCATTTCAGCGACAATTTCTCAAAATTTCAATGCGGTTGAACTCGCCGGCTTGCGCGAAATGATGGTGCGCCGAGAATACAAAAGAATTGATGAATACGAACAAATCTGGCGAAAAAACCATAGTATTGCGGACGATCAGCCTTCGACGCTTTGGGTAAAGCCAGCTAAGCCGGAAAGATTGGTGGCGGCGGAATAACGTCTGCTCAGTGGCCTTTAAGCTACTGGTCGTGCAGGGTTGTCGGTACCGTCTGCTCAATGTCCCGGATCATGTCAGCGGGTATTTCGGCGATCATGATGGTTGATGCATTCAGGTTTGCTGACGGCATAACCGATGCATTTACGGCCCTGAACCCTTATATGTCAGATACCTGCAACCGGTCATCAGCGACCGCTGATAGGTTTCATAATCGTTATAGGGTTGAAGGGGTGCCGTTGAATTCATCTGACGCACAAGTTTCATAGCCGCCAGCATCACGCCCAGCAGATTGTCATCCTCGGCAATGACGACCCCGATGAGACCGTCATCAAATGACGCATCGTCTATTATTCCCTTATGCCCTTCTGCTTTTTTGTAAACAGAGATGCATTACAAACCGGTTGTTTTCAGTCCATTTTTCCAAGAAATCAAACGCGAAAGTTCGCCATGAAAGAAATACTCTGCACATTGGGACCGGTTTCCATGAACCCCCGTGTCATTCGCCGGTTGACCCAGTTGAACGTCAATCTATTTCGCATCAATCTTTCGCACACTGCGGTTGCTGACCTTGCCCAGCAGATAAAGATCATCCAGGACAACACCGACGTCCCGGTATGTCTGGACAGCGAAGGGGCACAGATCCGCACCGGCACGATGAGCGGGGGCGCCATCGCATTGCTGGAAAATGCGACCGTTCGGGCCGTGCCCCGTGCCGTTGCCGGCAGTGCCGAGCATTTCAATTTCTATCCGCACGAAATATCCAAAAATTTTCAGATCGGCGATTTTATCAGCATCGATTTCAACGCCGTGCTGGTGCAAATCACCAGCATCGAAGGCGACGATGTGCTGATGCGTGTGCTGAACGGCGGACGCATCGGCTCCAACAAGGCCGTGACGGTAGCGCGCGATATCGCGTTGCCGGCATTGACCGACAAGGACCGTCGCTCGCTTGATATCGGCATGGATATGGGTGTGCGGAATTACGCACTGTCGTTTGCCAATCAGGCAGAGGACGTTTACGAAATGCGCCGGATCGTCGGCGATGACGCAACGATCATTTCCAAGATTGAATGCCTGAATGGTCTGGACAATCTCGACGCCATTGCAAAAGCATCAAATGCCTTGCTGATCGACCGGGGCGATTTGTCACGGCAGGTGCCGATCGAGCGCATACCGGAAGTTCAGAAGCGCATTCTCAAGCGTGGCCGCGAATTGGGCGTAAAGGTTTATGTCGCGACCAATCTTCTGGAATCCATGATAGTCGAGCCGGCACCGACCCGGGCCGAAGTTAATGACATCTACAACACTCTGGCAGACGGTGCCGATGGCCTGGTGCTTGCCGCAGAAACGGCAATCGGTGCGCATCCGATCCAGTGCGCGAATATGATCGTCAAGATGATCGCACGCCATGAAGCGGAGGAAGCCGATGATCGTATTTATTATCCGGACGATCCCGCATCGAATCTGGTCGACCCGCATGGCGGGCGTCTGATTCAACGTGAAGCGACCGCTCAAGAACGCGACGGCATCGCTTCATTGCCGGCCATTACGATCGCCGATACCGATCTGATGGACTGCGAGCAGCTGGCGCACGGGACGTATTCGCCCTTAAGCGGCTTCATGGACAGAGCAACGCTGGATGCTGTGCTGCAGACCAACCATCTGCCAGATGGTATCGCCTGGACATTGCCGATCGTCATGGCGGTCGACGACGACACGGCCAGCGGCGTCAGCGCTGGCATGCGCGTTGCCCTGAAAAGCAGGGCCGGCACCATTCATGCGTTCATTGAAGTGGCCGAAGTATACAAACCGGATCTGGTGACCGTCGCGCAACAGTGGTTCGGCACCGCATCCGATGATCATCCGGGGGTGCGGCGCTTGCTGCACGGTGGCGATACATTCATAGCCGGTCCAGTCAGTCTGGTTGAACGGTTGCCGTCACCCTATCGGCCCTACGAGCTGACGCCAGCTCAGACACGCTTTATATTCACCCATAAAGGCTGGAGTGAAGTGATCGGATTCCACAGCCGCAATCCGGCTCACCAGGCACATGAGTTTCTGCAAAAGGAAGCCCTGAAGCGGACTGGTGCCGACGGCCTGTTCATCAGCCCGGTGATCGGTCCTAAAAAACAACATGATTTTATGCCCGGCCCGATCCTTGAAAGCTATCGTCTGCTTTTGGCCAATGGCCATTACCCGGCCGGCAGTGTGGTGCTTGGCAGCTTTTCAACCTATTCACGTTATTCTGGACCGCGAGAAGCCGTCTTCACCGCGCTTTGTCGCAAGAATATGGGATGCAGCCATTTCATTATCGGGCGCGATCATACCGGCGTCGGCGATTATTATGCCCCCGATGCCAATCGACAGATGTTTGATGCGCTGGGCGACATCGGCATCACACCGGTCTTCTTCGACACCGTCGGGTATGACCCGGAGAAGCAAAGCTACGTCGAAGGCATCAGCAGTGCAGAGAATATCAGCGGCACCGAAGTGCGAGAAAGATTCCGCAATGGCGAGCGGATTCCCTCCTGGTTCATGCGTGACGAAATTCAGGACATGATCCTGACGGAAATCGCTAGTGGAAGACCTGTCTTTAATGACTGAATCCTGCCCCTTTCTACATCACGATAAATCAGAAGCGGATCGTCCGGCGTGAGCACTCTTAAACACCTGATACGGTTTCCCAGAGTTTGGGAGAACCTGACACTGACCGTCATCGCCGGGTCTCTTCAGGGACTGGGCTTGGCTTTCTTTGTACCGGTCATCAGTCTCATGAGTCCCGAAAGTAGCGGCAACAACAGTCGATTGTTCGCGATTATTGAGAAAACGCTTAATTTCGTCGGCCTGCCATATACTCAAAACGTTCTCTTGGTTATGGTTGCCGTCCTTATCAGCACCAGCTTGTTCCTGACATTCTGCCAGCAATATTTAATGTATCATTCAAAGATGGCTTTCGTCAGCGAACGCCGCGATCGCATGATCGAAAGTTTCCTTGGCGCTTCGTGGCCATATATTGCCGGTCAATCATCTGGAGAAACCATCAATAAGCTTTTATCCGAAAGCTTCAGAGCCGCTGGCGGTTTGGTTCAGCTCGTCATGGCGGCAACAGAACTTATGATGATCGCTGTTTTTCTCAGCTTTGGCATCGCTATGTCGTGGAAGCTACTCGTTATCAGCGTTGCAATTGGCAGCGTTGGGTTTATTCTTCTGAAGCCTATTCGTCGTCGCGCGCTGGCTGCTGGAAAGAATCAGGTCACATACGAGCGCGCATACACTTTCAAGACCGTCGACTATTTGAGCGGCATAAAACTCATAAAGGCACTCGGCGCCCAGCATCGAGTGTTACAGCTCATTAATGGGCTGCAGCGTAATCTCCGCGATACCATCCTGATAAAGAATATCAGCATATCGGCGACCGATCTGATCTCACAGATGATCCCGGTTCTAGCTTTGACGGGCATTATATATATTGGAACAGCGCTATTACATCTCGAAGGGGGCACCCTCTTCGTCTTCGTTATTTTTCTGATACGCATGGCACCGTTAATGTCACGTTTCCTGCAACGTTATCAGTCTTATCTTCTCGAACGCCCGACGATCGATACCCTTGAAGAGACGATTGATACTTTTATCAGGAACCGGGAGGCAGGCCTGGAGACAGGCATGCGTTTCGACGCACTGAAAAATGATATTTCTTTTAAGCATGTCAGCTATATTTTCCCTGCTGCAGAAGGACCAACTCTCAAAGACATATCCTTTGATGTTCCAAAAGGTTCAATGATTGCTTTTGTCGGCACTTCGGGTGGCGGCAAGTCAACTATTCTTGAACTGCTGACCGGCCTCAGACGCCCCAGTGAAGGGCAGATCGTTATCGATGGCACTGACATCAATGATCTGAACATGACTACATGGCGCAAGCGCATCGGATATGTTGGCCAGGACAACATTGTCTTTAATGACACCCTGAGAAACAACCTGATCTTTTCTCATCCGGATGCTAGTGACGAAATGATTGCGGCAGCCCTTAAAGCATCTCATCTGGAAAATGTTATTGCCGACCTGCCGGAGGGCATGGAAACCGTACTTGGCGAAAGCGGTATCCGACTTTCAGGTGGGCAGCGTCAACGCTTGGCTTTGGCAAGGGCGCTGATCGGCAATCCGGATTTGCTCATTTTGGACGAAGCAACAAGTGCCCTCGACGCAGACTCAGAACAATTGATCCAGAACGCGATTGATGAAATCCGGCATTCCATCAGCCTGGTCGTCGTTGCGCATCGTCTCTCAACAATCAGAAACGCTGATGTTATCCACGTTATCGAACGCGGTAAGATCGTCGAAACCGGCAGCTATGCAGAACTTCTCAAGGCCGGCGGCCGCCTCGGCGATCTGCATGGTTTCCAGCAGGGAAAACAATGAACATGCACCGGATCCCTAATCTTTCAATGCGCTCTGGTACGTCATGAAATTTATTCATCCTGCGACCAAGGAGATCGCTCTCAACCATTTCCCCCTCAAGGATTGTTGGGATTTTCTATCTGCGTCACAAGTGTTGTTAAAGGGCGACGTTGCCAATAAGACTCCGTTGTCATGGCAGCAGAAGCTCAACTGTCTGAAGTTTTATTTTAACGCGCAAGGTGTTGAACGACTGTTCGTCACTTCAAACCGATCCGGCTCTCGCTGGTCTCAGCTCACGCTTGAGCTGGCCCTTGATCTTCAAAATGGCGGCAGCGGCGACTTTCAATATGAGAACGATCACTTTTATCCGACTAAAGGACAGCTATTCAGCAAGCTGGACTGGCGAACGCCAAGCGGCTTATGGCTGGATCAGCATGCCCGCCTCAATGGTCCGATCATCGATAAGCTGACGTTTTTTGTAACCCACAACAATTTTTCTCAGCTTCGCACCCGCCAAGCGAAAAAAATGAAAACGATTGTCATTACCAGGTCAATTCCTGCCGTTTTGGCATCACTCTATTCCAAGCTCTCTTTTGCCGACAGTCATGCCAGCGTCACTCTTAACGACGAAGACAGTTTCCCCTGGGAAGACTTCCTTGGAAGACTGATCGATTACTTCAATAGCTGGGGCGATGTCATGACGTGGCATCCCGCGATTTGCCATTATAAGTACGAGGATATATGCGCCGAGCCACTGCGCACACATATGGAAATGCTCGATTTCTGGGGCCTGCCGGTTGAAGAGAAACATATGGTGAAAGCCCTGTCGCAAACGTCAAAACAAGAAATGCTCAATCGCATGCCGAAAGGTAGCGAACAGGGAAACAATCGCATCTCGACGAAAAGCCAAGCCGAAAGTCGGGTCATATCAGACAGCCGACTCAAATATATCATTGATCGGCTAAATTGTGATTTGAAGTATGACTTTGGCTATTCCTTCAATTATGAAACCTCTTACAATACAGCTTATGGCTGATCGCCTTCCAACATGAAAAAATCCACACCGAATGTCCTGGCTCTGACCGTCGATGCACTGCGCGCCGACCGGATGAGTGTTTTTGGTTATGAGCGGCCAACCAGCCCTAACATAGAAGCCATGGGTAAAAATGCGATTATCTGCGAAAACGCCATGACTCTGGCGCCGTTCACGCAGGCCGCATGCATCCAGCTTTTTACCTCGAGCCGGCCGCTTTCATATGGCGGATATGATACCGGTGCTCACGGTCGCCCGATCACCCTGTTCGAAGCATTCAAGAACGCGGGGTATTCAACCTGGGGCCTCAGCACCGTTCACTGGGTCAGCCCGTTTTACGGTTATACCGGCGGTCTGGAAACGGAACACGGCGTGTTCCATCTGAACGCGATGGTCGGCATGGCCGTCGTCAATATGCGCGACACACTTTATGTCTATAGTGTTGGCGGTATCAGTGAAGATGAGATGATGGCTCGCGTGTCTCCCGTAATCGAACGCATGTTCGATAACATCGAACTTTTTGCTGACATCATGGAGCGCAAGCTTCCGGAATACAGACGTGATTTTCCAAACGCGATCATCTCTCACGATGATTACGATTTCGCCAAGATCAGAAAAGTGGTCGCCCGTCATCGTGCGAGCTTCGCAAATAATCCGCGCGATTATGTCGCCAACGAGCTTACCAATCTGTCACGCGCACCAGGTTCGCGGAACTGGCTGACACGGGACTGGTATTATCTGCGCACCCCGATCAAGCTTATCACCGAGTTGCTTTTCCGTATCTCCAACAAGGCCGTCCGCAGCTTCAATCCTGAATTGGCCGACAAACGCGCCAACGCGGTGCGTCTGGCCGTCGATGCCCATGCGATTGCCGACAAAGTCATTGCTGCCCTGAAACATCGCAACCCGGACAAACCGTTTTTCCTGTGGGCACATTTCAAAGACACACACCGCCCATACGTTTCCGGCCCCGGTCATGACTGGTACCGGCATACGCCAAACTATCTGCAGGCACTGGGATATCCTGCAGATATGGATCCGACGTTGTCCTACAAGATCCAGAACGCCAAAACGGATTTGCAGCGCGAAACGCTGTCTGCACTCTATGACGCTGCAGTCCGCTCGACCGACGAGGCCATCGGGCGGATACTCAGTGCGGTCGAAGCGTTGGGACTAATGGATGAAACCGTCGTCGGCATTGCCGGTGATCATGGCGAAGAGATCGGCGAACATGGCGATTTCGGACACGAATGCATGGGCTATGAACACAACGCCCGGATCCCGATGATCTTCAAACCAGCAGGTGGACAGAATGTATCCGGCAAAACGGACACCCTGGTCTCGTCAATAGACTTTACCCCGACACTGGCCGCACTGGCCGGCATTCCAGCTGCACCCGATTGGGCCGGCGCATCGGTGATTTCCGACGAAGCAAAAGCACGCGACCATATCATTTTGGAAACTTTCTGCCGCGGCAATTGCCTGTTTGACCATCGACCGTTGTATATGGGTGTTCGCACAAAACAGTATAAATACTTGTGGTGCGAAGGCGTCGATCCGCATCACAAACATGGGACACCCGAGCCTAAACTTTTTGATCTGAGCGTCGATCCGCACGAACAGCATAATATATATCAAACCGATCATCCTCTGGTCGCTCACATGAATGACCTGATTGCCGCAAGGCTGAGCGAAATTCCTGAAATTTCAAAGGACCGTATTGATCGCATTCGACATGAAGTGCCCACTGCCAAAGGCATTGGCCAATCATTATGAAGTTCTCCGTCTCCAACATTGCACTCAATGCCTACAATCACGCGGCTGAACTGAAACAGCTCGGCGCACTCGGCATTAGTGGCCTTGAGGTCGCGCCAAGCCGGCGCTGGCACGACACCTGGCATGGATTGTCCGATGCTCATGTCTCTGCATATCGTCGCGAAATTGAGAGCGCGGGATTGAATGTAGTCGGCCTGCATTCGTTGTTTTTTGACCACCCTGAACTTGGCCTGTTCAAGGAGCCGGAGATCCGTGCAGAAAGCCTCGATTTCCTGGAACACCTGTCTGCGGTTTGCCGTGATCTTGGTGGTCGGACATTAATTTACGGCGGCGGCAGACGTCGTGGGACAGTTTCGGAAACCGATGCGCGTCGCGAGACGATCGACTTCTTCGGCGAGCTTTGCCTGCGCATCGAAAATCATGGGACGTGCTTCTGTTTCGAGCCCCTGGGGCCGAATGACACAGACTTCATCAACTCGGCACTCGAAAGTCTCTCAATTGCTGAAGAGATCAACCACCCGGCAGTGCGCGTGCAACTGGATGCCAAAGCTCTGGTTGAAAACGACGAGGCCACCGCAGCAACATTTACTGCAGTGGCATCGATGCTTGTTCATTATCACGCGAATGAGCCTGGCCTGAATGTTCTGGGCAGCAGCGGAAGCATCGATCATAAAGCACTTGGTGGCATGTTGCGCGAGATCGGCTATGACGGCTTCGTCTCCATAGAACAACGCATGCTCAGCCCTGAAAACCCACTCGACGATATCGCTGAGAGTACCCGGGTTCTGCGGGCTTGTTATTAAAACCGTTACGGCATTTCAATAATCGTATTTGGATATTAGGGGAAGATCATGATCTCGCTTAAACAACGCATCTGGCATTCGGTGGCAAAGGGCTATCTGGGTCTTTTGTTGAAACCGTTCGGCGGCATGCTGCGCGATCGGGAAACCCTATGCGGTTTGCGCAATCCGATGCACATGAAGTTTCTGGCAACCGAACAGGCCGGGAATCTTTATGTCTCTGAAATCGAAAACCACATGTCGCTTGGCTCGGCGTCGAGCAAGCTGGTCAAATTCGATGCCGACCAGTTCGAGGACGATATCTCGTTTCTAATGCACCTATTGGTCAAGCCCGAGCACGTCATTTTGGACATCGGTGCCAACAACGGCTTTCACACCGTGTTACTGGCAAAGGGCGCGCATGAAGGTCATGTCTTCGCCTTTGAGCCATTGGTAAAATTCGCCGAGCAGGCCTCGATGAACTGCGCCCTGAATGGCGTCGACAACGTCACGATCGTTAACTGCGCACTCGGTGCCGAGGAAGCCGTCCTCGACATGAAGGTCAACGTCAGCGGCCAGGGCCTGCAGGGCACCAGCACCTTTATCGACGACAATGCCAACGTCGTCAAAAACCCGAATGATTACGAAGTCCGCAAGATTGCCGTTAAAAAGCTCGACGACGTCATACCCACACTCAACCTGCCGGGGCCGATCGGCATGATCAAGATCGATACCGAGGGTTTTGATACCATGGTTATCGAGGGCGGCCTCAAAACCATTCTTGAGCACAAGCCGATCATGTTCGTCGAAGCGCACACCGCCAGGCTCAAACAGGCCGGCAAATCATGGCAGTGGTATCTTGAGACTTTTGCCGACTATCACATTCTGATCATCTATCCGCTGACCCGCGCCAAGCCGTATCTGCACCTGGAACCGTTGTCGGACAATCTGCCGGAAATCTCGGTCAATCTGCTGATGCTGCCGCGTCGCAAGACTATCAAGTTTGACGCTTAATCCCGCACTCGTACCGACCAGGCCTTCCGATGAAATATTCCGCCCCGTCTCCTCGCACCGCAATCGCCGACCCCGACCTCTGGCGGCCGGCCCCCTGGCAAGGATCACTACGCCCTGACAGTGTGCTGTGGCTTGACCGCGGTGAATGCATAGATCCGGTGATGATGGATCTGGTGCGCTCGATCTCCACCGATCTGCCGCTGCACGCCTACTTTGCCTATCCGACACCGGGGCCGCTGTACCGCAAGCTGGCCGAACATCTCGGTATCACGCCGGAACACCTGCTTCTGACGCGCGGTACCGACGGGGTCATCAAGACCGTCTTTGAAACATTCATCGAGCCCGGCGATCTGGTTGTCGCAACGCGCCCGACCTATCAGATGTACGGAGTCTATGCGCAGGTCTATGGCGCGCGCATGAGCTTTGTCGATTATCAGATCGTCGATGGCGCGCCTTTTATCGCGTCCGGTGCGATGAGTGACGCGATCAGGAGCCAGCGTCCGAAACTTGTGGCGCTCCCGTTTCCCGACAATCCAGTCGGCTATGCCTTCAGCAACGAAGAATTGCGCGACATCATCGAAACCGCCGGTGATGCTGGCGCACTGGTTCTAGTCGACGAAGCATATTACCCGTTTCACGATGCGACGGCGTTGCCGTGGATTCAAGAATACGGCCACCTAGTCGTCGGCCGCACCTTCTCCAAAGCCTGGGGTATGGCCGGTATCCGGCTTGGCTTCTGCGTGGCAGCCCCAGCACTTTCGGAAATTCTGCACAAAAGCCGACCGATGGCTGAAGCCGACGGTGTCGCGCTTGAGATGGCGAGCCGGATGCTTGACCACGAAACCGAAATGCTGGAGTCCGTTGCCCGTCTGAAGAACGGCCGTCGCTGGTTCGCCGAACAGATGACGGCACTCGGATTCAAAAGCATCGACACACCCTGCAATTTTATCCATGTCGATTTCGGCGACCGTCGCGCCGCCGTTGAAAAAGCCCTGGAGCCGGTTGCCCGCTACCGGGTTTTCCCGGATCCTTTGTTGAAGCCGTATCTGCGCTTCACCACCACGACGCCTGAAGTCTTTGCGCCGCTCGTCGATGCGATCCGCCGCGTACACAACGGCTGACGTCATTATAAGGGTAACATTGCCGTGCCTGTCGTTCTGAGCACTTCGGCCCGCGCCCGCGACCAACGCGAATGGGACCGTTGGATGGCGACCAGTGCCAACAGGCCGCCTCTGGATGCTGGCAAAGAGCTGGTGAATGCTGCGACTCTGCTTGAAGACGCTTTTGACGCCGGCTACCAGCCCTGGCTCAGCGCCAGCCGCAAGCTTCAGAGCGATTCGACAACGCTGCTCGCGCATATGCCGACGCTAAGCACCGATGCCTCCGATTTCGGCTTGATGATGGCCTGGGTCGAGCTGGTGCGGGATCTCGCGGCAGCACCTGAAAATACCCTGGTGTGCTGCGATGACCCCTGGCTGTTTCGCGCCCTTGCAACCCTACCGGAAGTCACCTCAGCCGCACCGCCGCCGATCAACCGTGTACGCATTGCGAATGCCATGCGGGGCTTTCTGTCGCGCTGCAAAGTGGCCGTCAGGCTGGCCCGGGCGCATATTCAATTGCGCCAGCAGCGCAACAGGGCCGCCCGAAACGGCGCGGTTATCCTTGTCTACGGCCATCCCGAGAGCACAAACCAGGGGCACGACGCATATTTCGGCGACAGCATGAACCGCTTCAAGGCGTTGTCGCGGGCCATGCACACCGATTGCGGCGCCGCCTTCGCCAGGACACTCGCAGCGGACGAGCGCACCGTCAGCCTGCATGCCTGGGGCAAGATCAGCATGTTGCCGGGCCTGCTGTTTACCCGCTGGCGTCCTCGGCTTGGCAAGCTTTCTGCCCTTGAAGCCCTGCTGGTAGCGCGCGCCGCCTCTATCGAGGGTCGCGGCGGCAGCGCCGCAATGACGCGATGGCAGCAACACTGTCAGCGGGCTTGGCTTGACGAAACACGTCCGGCGGTTGTCGCCTGGCCCTGGGAGAACCACCCCTGGGAGCGGGATTTCACGCTTTGTGCGCGCCGTGCCGGGACCCGCACCATCGGCTATCAGCATACCGTTGTCGGGCGTCATGCCTATAATCAGGGCTCAGACAGCAACCCGGGCGGGCTTGATGAGATTCCCGACATCATTGCCCTGGACGGGCCCGGGTACCGGGATGATCTGCAATCGCGCGGCATTCCAGGTGATCGCATGGTCGAGGCCGGCGCGCACCGGATTTCCGGCGCACGGCATCTTCGCTATGACCCGAAGGGGCCGGTGTTTGCTGCGCTGTCACATCATCCCGGCTTCGCCGCACAGATGATTGAGGCGCTCCGCCCGCTGGCCGGTCCGGAACGGGAAATTCTTGCCAAGGATCACCCGCTGTCACCGTATCCTTTTGATAACGCACCGCACTTCACAAGGACCAATGTCCCGTTTGACCGGCTGCCCGCACTTTCGGCGTTTGTCTACTGCACCGGTACCAGTGGTATTGAAAGTGCGCTGGCAGGGATCCCGACATTGCGCTTTATCCCGAAAGGCGGCGTCGCCCTTGATATCCTGCCGCGTGGTGTGAATATTCCTCCCGTCACTGTGGAGACGCTCGGCCAAACCTTGGCAACACCGCCGACCCCTGATATCAGGTCTGCCGACGATGTCTTTCCCGTCCCTGACTGGCCCGTATGGGCTAAATTTTTTGAGACGAAAGCCTAATTGGATTACACGGCATGACAAAACCCCTCAAAGTCGCCCTGATCGGTTGTGGTCGTATCGCCGGCCATCACTGCCGCTCGATCGCTGCGGTCAGCGGCATCGAGTTGGCCGCCGTCTGCGATCTGGATATTGCCAAGGCCGATGCCTATGCGACCGAGTTTCAGATCCCTGCGTTTGACGATTACCGCCGCATGTTCGACGCCGTGCCCGATATCGATATTGCGGCCGTCATCACGCCGTCCGGCATGCACTTCGAACACGGCATGGAAGTGCTCGAAGAATACAAAAAACATATCGTCATGGAAAAGCCGACCTTCATGCGGCCCAGCCAGATGTCAGCAGCCTTTGCGCTGGCCGATAGCGTCCAGCGGCGCATTTTTCCAGTGTTCCAGAACCGCTACAACAAGGCCGTGCAGCGCGTCCGACACGCGCTTGAAAACGGCGAGCTTGGCGAGATCAGGACCGTTTCGGTCAGGCTGCGCTGGTGCCGGCCGCAGCGTTATTATGACATGGCGCCGTGGCGCGGGACGTTTTCACACGACGGCGGCGCACTGACCAATCAGACCATTCATCACGTCGATCTGCTGCGCCATCTCGGCGGCCCAGTGGCCCGCGTCAACGCCACCATGCGCACCCTCGGTGCCGAGATTGAAGTCGAGGATACGACCGTGGCGACTTTGGCTTATGCCAATGGCGCCGTCGGTACACTGGAATCGACAACGTCGGCCAGACCCGATGACTTTGAAGCCTCGATCTCGTTCGTCTGCTCCGAAGGCATGGCGCAGATCGGCGGTATCGCCGTCAACGAGTTGCAGGTGTTCACCCCCGATCCCGAGACCTGCGCCGCCAACAGCGAAGACTTCAAGGGCGTTGTAGGGCATGGTGCGGTGTATGGTTTCGGCCACACCGAAATGTACCGTGACATCGTCGCCGATTTCAAAGGCACGAAACCCTATCCGGTTGACCGCGATGACTGCCGCTCGACGCTCGAGCTGCTGCACGCATTCTATCGCTCCGACGAAAAAGGTGGCTGGGTCGATGTCGCCGATGGCGAAGAATCCACCCGTCTCGGCCGACCCGACGAAGTAATATCGGCGCTGTATCGGACACCCAAAGCATGAACGATAAACTGCGTGTAGGCATTGCCGGGTTCGGCATCGTCGGCAAACGTCGCCGAGATGTGATCGACAAACGTGATGACATGCAGACCATGGCTGTTTGTGACCAGACTCTCGACGGCAATGGTCGTTACGATGACGGGGTCAAGATTTTCAGCCGCTATCAGGACCTACTGGCAGAGCCGCTGGATGTTTTGTTTGTCGCCTTGTCCAACGATATCGCCGCCGAAGTGACAATTGCCGGTCTTGAAGCCGGCCTGCACGTTTTTTGTGAAAAGCCGCCCGGGCGTGATGTCGCCGATATTGCCGCCGTTGTTGACTGCCATCAGAACCGCCCCAAGCAGGTCCTGAAATACGGTTTCAATCACCGCTATCATGATTCGGTGCAGGAAGCGCTCAAGGTTCTGGCGTCTGCAGATTTGGGGCAAGTCATCAATCTGCGTGGCGTTTACGGCAAATCGCAGTTGATCACCTTCGATCAGACATCGTGGCGCACCGAGCGGGCACTGGCCGGCGGCGGTGTGCTTTTGGATCAAGGCATCCACATGGTCGATCTGATCCGTCTGTTCGGCGGTGAATTCGTTGACGTCAAAAGCTTCGTTACCAATCAGGTCTGGGGTCATGACGTCGAAGACAACGCCTATGCGCTTATGCAGACAGCGAGCGGCGTTGTCGCCATGTTGCATTCGTCGGCATCGCAATGGCGGCATCGTTTTCAGCTGGAAATCGGCCTGACCAAGGGTGCTATCACATTATCCGGGATTCTTTCCGGGACCAAAAGCTACGGCGCCGAGACCTTGACCGTGACGAGGCGCGGTGACGACGATATGGGTGACCCGCACGAACAAACTGTTCGCTATAACCGTGATCCATCCTGGGCGCTGGAAGTCGCCGAATTCGCCGACGCCGTCCTGCGCGGCGGCAAGATCGTCAATGGTTCAGGGCAAGATGCGCTTAAGACCATGCAGCTCGTTTACAAAATCTATTGCGCCGACCCGGCCTGGCGTGGCAAGTGGCGGCTTGATTGTCCCGAAATAAAGGACCCGACATGAGCATCAAACAAACTGATCGCGCTTTTGGACTGACTTTTAGCACTGTTTTCACCATCATCGGGTCATTTATTTGGTATGCTTCAGGAAATCTGCGACTTTGGCCATTTATTGTTGCCGTAGCGTTCGCAGTTCTGGCACTTTTGTCACCCGGTATGCTATTACCCTTGAACCGGCTATGGTCATGGTTCGGCAGTATGCTGGGAACGTTCAATAACAAGTTGATTCTAGGAATATTTTACATCCTCTTCATGGTTCCTTTCGGATTTGTATTACGCCTGGTTGGACGCGACCCGATGGGACGCACGACGAAAAAGGGGCAGGACACTTACTGGAAGCAACCGACACGGCAGCTTGACCGTGAAACGTTGCAAGACATGTACTGATCAGGGACGACCATGTTCTCATTAATTAAAGAACTCTACCGATTCATGCGGGCTTATAAGAAATTCTGGATGGCGCCGCTTATTTTTGGTCTGCTGGCGCTTGGCGTGCTGCTGATTGCAGCACAAAGTTCGGCGATCACGCCGTTCATATACGCGATTTTCTAAGCTTATGATCGTTCTTGGCCTTTCTGCATTTTATCATGACAGCGCTGCGGCGCTGGTCTGCAACGGCAAGATTGTGGCGGCAGCGCAGGAAGAGCGCTTTACCCGCAAAAAAAACGATTCCGATCTGCCCGTCAAAGCCGTTGCCTATTGCCTTGATGCGGCCGGGATTACATTGGATGACGTCGACCACGTAGCGTTTTACGACAAGCCGCTGCTGACCTTCGACCGGCTTTTGGAAACCTACCTCGCCTATGCGCCGACCGGATTCGGATCCTTTGCCAAAGCCATTCCGATTTGGGTCAAGGACAAGCTTTTGCAGAAAAGCCGCATCGCCAAGGGCCTTAATAGCCTGAATCGCGGCAGCATCAACGAAGAAGGCATCCTGTTCGGATACCACCATCATTCGCATGCAGCAGCCGCGTTCTATCCATCACCTTTCGAGGAATCCGCAATCGTCATTATGGACGGCGTCGGCGAATGGGCGACGACATCCATCGGTTACGGCAATGGAAGTAATATTGAACTGCTTCGGGAAGTGCGGTTCCCGCATTCGCTTGGCATGCTGTATTCGGCGTTTACCTATTATCTGGGCTTCAAGGTCAACGACGGCGAATACAAAGTCATGGGACTGGCTCCTTATGGTGAACCGGTCTATGCCGACAAAATTCTGGACAGCCTGCTTGACGTCAAAGAAGACGGTTCATTCAAGCTGGACATGTCCTATTTCAATTACGCCACCGGCCTGACCATGACTAACACCAAATTTGCTGCCTTATTCGGGCAGCCAAGGCGGGAGTCTGCTGACGCGCTGACCGATTTTCACATGAACATTGCCCGCTCCGTGCAGGCGGTTGCAGAACGTCTGATCATGGGTGTTTGCCTTGAAGCGCATCGCCTGACCGGGTCCAAAAATCTGTGCCTTGCCGGTGGTGTCGCCTTGAACTGTGTCGCCAATGGACTGATTGCGCGCGAAGGGCCGTTTGAGAATCTTTGGATACAACCGGCGTCCGGTGACGCCGGTTCTGCGCTTGGTATTGCACTTGCCGTCGCCAATCTGCTCGGCGAAGACCGTGTGCCCGAACGTGTGCCCGGCCAAGACACAATGCAGGGAAGCTATCTTGGGCCATCCTATAGCGATCAGGAAATCCTCGATGTTCTGCAGGCGTACGGTGCCGTTTATCAAAGATACGACGATACCGCGCTGATTGACACCGTTGCTGATGCATTAAGTGAAGACAAGATAATCGGCTGGTTTCAAGGCCGCATGGAGTTTGGCCCGCGTGCTCTTGGCAATCGCTCGATCCTTGGAAATCCGGCTTCGCCTTCGATGCAGAAAACGCTCAACCTCAAGATTAAGTACCGTGAGAGTTTCAGGCCATTTGCTCCGGCGGTTTTGCGTGAAGACGTCGCCAAGCATTTTCAGTATGATGGCGACAGCCCGTATATGCTGATCGTTGCGCCGGTCCGCGACGAAGATCGCCTCCAGCTCAGCGATGACGACCAAAGAAAAACCGGCATTGATCGGCTTAATGTCGTCCGCGCCACATTGCCTGCGATCACCCACGTCGATTATTCGGCTCGCATTCAAACGGTGACACCTAAATCCAATAAACGTTTTTATGATCTGATTTCTGCCTTCAAGAATCGCACCGGTTCCGGGGTGCTGGTCAATACCAGTTTCAACGTCCGCGACGAGCCTGTGGTGTGTACCCCCGAAGATGCTTACCGCTGCTTTATGGCAACCGAAATGGACGTGCTGGCACTCGGTAATTTCGTGCTGCGAAAGGAAGCGCAATGACCGAAATACCGTATTTTTCAGATCGAATTCTGAAATGTCTGCGCGCCCCTGGTGCTTCCGAAAGCGCGTCGCTCCTTCAGGAAGGCGACACATTCCGCTGTGCGGAAACAAATGAGGTTTTCCCTGTTATCGACGGCATCCCTTCGTTGTTCGCGCCCAGTCCGGGTGAGGGCAAGGACGTTACCGAAAAAGTCCGTTCGTTTTATGAGGAAAACCCGTTTCCCAGCTATGAAGGGCTGGAGGAGTTTGGCGAACTGGTTTCCAAAGGACACGAAAACAGTTTTTCCAAAAACCTTCTGGATGCGATCGGCTATAACAAGACCATACTCGAATGCGGTTGTGGCACCGGCCAGCTATCGCATTACCTGCAGCTTAATAATAATCACGTGCTCGGCATTGATATGTCCCTGGCCAGTCTTGGCCTGGCCGTTGAGCACAAGCGCCGCAACGCCCTGAACCGTGCGTCGTTTGCACAGATGAACATTTTCAATCTGGCGATCAGAGATAACAGTTTCGACGTGGTGATTTCGCATGGCGTGCTGCATCACACGTTCGATGCAAGGCGCGCTTTTTCTAAAATCGCCAAAAAGCTTAAACCCGGCGGCATCATCATGGTCGGACTTTATAACCGGCCTGCACGTCTGCCGACACTGATCCGCTCAAAACTGATAGGGCTGTTCGGACCGAATATCGATTTCGTCGTTCGCAAACGTATCCGGGACAAACGCAAGGCGGCGATCTGGATTGCCGATCAGTATTACAATCCGCACGAGACCTGGCATTCGCTTGATGAAGTGCTGGCCTGGTTCAAAGAAAACCACATAGACTATCTGAATGCCTCGCCGGCGATCCTCGGCACCGATGGTGAAGAAAGCAGCGGGCTTTTCGATGCAACATCGCCCGGTACCCGCTATCAACGCTGCGTGACGCAACTGGCATGGCTCGGCACCATTGCCCGTGAAGGCGCCCTGTTCGATGTCATCGGCAAAAAAGGTGCCGCATCATGACAGAAGCAACTGTAAAAATTACCTGGAAGGGTCAGCTTGCAGCGCTGCTTATCGGCATTGTCGGGCTTCTGGTTATTTCGGAACTGGTGGTCCGCATTATATATCCTACGTGGCATGAGTTCTATGCCGGCAACTTTATGACCATTGAAAACGTCCCCGGATACGGCGACGTCGCCATCGGTCGCAAAGGGTTTGATGGATATTTTTCGCAAAACAATGGCGACTTCCGTGCGCACATCCACATCAACGATGTTGGCCTGCGCGATGATGAGCCCGTCGATGCTGCGAATAACAAGATCTGGATCATCGGTGACTCGATGGCTTTCGGCTGGGGCGTTGAAGCCAACGAAAGATACTCCTCCGTTATCGGCACAAACCTTGGCGAACCCACTTTTAATATCGCCAGCCCGGGCACCAATGTTTGCGGGTATCAGGCGCTGACAGAGCGCATGCCCAAAGACATAAAACCCCGTGCCGTCGTTGTCGGTCTGATCCTAGAAAATGATTTATATAACTACGACTGCAAGGCCTATACAAACCAGCCTGCACGACAATCGCAAAATAGTCAGTTCAGCATCAGTAGTTTCAAGTTCTGGCTTACCGAGCATGTCGCTCTTTATAATTTTTTTGCCGTTGCATTGAAGCGCGTTGACGTCGTCCGTGAGGCTTTGATCGCGATCGGCGTCATCGACAGAAGTCAGGCTTATCGAGATGTACTTGCCAATCAGGACGTTGATCAGGTTACTGAAAGCACCGCCGTTGAGTTGCAGCATTTAAAAGAAATGTTCGATCCTGCAACGCCATTCAGCGTTATGATCGCGCCGGCAAGGTTTGAAATTGCCAATGATGACCCTAAATTCAAGCAGGTCCGGCTTTCCATGATCGCCGCACTGCAACGCCATAACATCGCGTACATCGACCCCATTGATGCTTTCAAAGCAGCAGGGTTCAAGCCGACACATTTCATTCATGATGGGCACTGGTCGGCCAATGGCCATCGTATTGCCGGCGAAGCCATTACAACATGGCTTCATGAAAATATGCACTGAATTATTCAGACCTTACTTGCGGAATTCAAATCAATGAAAACGATAGGTATCATTCCAGCCCGCATGGCGGCCAGCCGCTTCCCCGGTAAACCCCTGCATCCGATCGCCGGCCGTGTGATGATCGAACACTGCTATCTGCGTGCCAAAATGTATGACGGCTGGGACGCGCTGGCCATTGCAACATGTGACGATGTGATCCGTAAATTTTGCGAAAGCAAAGGCTTTCCGGTCATCATGACCGCCGACACGCACACCCGCGCCCTCGACCGCACAGCCGAGGCGGCGACGAAATGCGGCGTCGACATCACGGATAACGACATCGTCGTCTGTGTGCAGGGCGACGAGCCGCTGCTCGGACCCGACGTCATCGAAGCCGTGATGGCGCCGTTCAGTGACAGCGACGTTTCCGGTACCATGCTGGCGGTGCCGATTCGTGATCTCGAGACCTTCAACAACCCCGACATGGTCAAGCTGGTGCATGACCTGCAGGGCAACGTTATTTACACCTCGCGCAGCCCGATCCCTTACATGAAAACGTTCAACCCGAACGGCAACGCCAAACGGGTCGGCGGCATATTCGGTTTTCGCTGGCATTTTCTGCGCTGGTTCACGGAGACCCCGGAATCACCGCTTGAGAAAGCCGAGGCCTGTGATTCCAATCGCATCTACGATAACGGATTTACCCAGCGCATCGCACCGATGACGTTCCGGCCCTATCAGTCGGTCGACAGCTATGAAGACGTTGCCCGGGTCGAAGCGGCGCTGCCCGATGACCCGCTATGGGGAAAATACTAAGATGTCGGCCAACCGCTCTTCAGAAGAGATGCTTTTGAACGAGTCTGCCATTCAATATCTCGTCGACCATGCCAACGAAGAAGAAGCGAGCACATCTGAATACTGGAAAGAGCAAAAACAGATCTTCAACGTCAACCGTGACGGAACTGTTATTGGCAATGCGGTCCTTGGCAACGCCTCCAGCAAAAGATCGTTGCTCAGAGATGCCGCCCATAGAATCCTGCAGCAGCCATTCAAACGTCTGGCACGGCAATACAGGAAACTAAATGCCTGCGAAAAGCTTGGCAGAATTACTGCCAAGCGACAGGGGCGACAGTTCACATATGACATGCTCCGTCATGTATTCACACTGGCACTCATAAAACATCACCGAAATGAAATCCCCGAAGCGGGCAATGCTCTGATAATCGGCGACGGTTTCGGCACAATGTCATCGCTCCTGTTGATGAATTCTCCAAACGTCCGGGTCTTTCTCGCCAACCTGACAAAATCACTGACTCTGGATTTGGTTTATCTGAGACGCGGGTTCCCTGATATCAATATCGCTTTGGTCAAAGACGAAAAAGAGATGGCCGCAGCTCTGGCGGATTCGACAATCCGCGTTATCGCCGTTCAGGCCGATAACTGTGATCTTTTGAAATCGGTGCCACTGAGACTGGCGATAAATATCGAATCAATGCAGGAGATGGATCCACCCATCGTCGCAAATTATTTTGATATTTTACGTCAGAACCCTTCACAGCAGACCGCATTTTACTGCTGCAATCGAAGATATAAGGTTTCCAATTTCGAGGAATACCCCTGGCAATCCGGGGATCAGATTCTAGAAGAAGGAATCTGCGAATGGAGCCAACGTTACTATAGCAACAAGCCGCCATTTTTTCATAAACGCAACTATGTTCAAAAAGTTGTTTTGCACCGTTTTGTTGAATTAGAGAAAAATCATGACTGATGCCGTTCTGTTTGATCTTGATGGAACCCTCATCGACAGCGCACCGGGTGTTGCCTGGTCGCTAAACAAGGCCCTTGAAACCGAAGGCCGTGCCAGCCTGACGGTCGAGCGGGTCAAGGATCTGGTCGGCAAGGGTGCGGTGTATCTGGTCGCCGATGCGCTGAAGGATACCGGCGGCATGATCGACGAGGCGCAACGCGATCGCGTCAAGGATGCGTTTTTGAATATCTATGCTGAGAACCCGATCCAGGACACGATCGTCTTTCCGGGCGTTTACGACATGCTCAATAAACTGCGCGATGACGGCGTGCCGATGGCGCTGTGCACCAACAAACCGAAAATCACGACGGTGCCGGTGCTTGATGCGTTTGAACTGACGCCGTTTTTTCCGGTCATGCTGTGCGGCGACGAGGTCAAGTATCGCAAGCCGGATGGCCGGCATGTACTCGATACCCTGAAACTGCTTGGACACGACCCGGCAAAGGCCGTCATGGTCGGCGACAGCGAGAACGATATTCTGGCTGCGCAGGATGCCGGTGTACAGACGATCTGCGTCAGCTTCGGGTATTGCCATATGCCGTTTGCGGAATTGAAACCGACGGTCCTAATCGATTCTTAAGATCAGTTCGCCGGGGCCCTTGCAAAGATACGCGCCGGGATGATGGCCAACTGATGAGCCGCGTTGTTGTCGCCTCCAGATCCTTTTCACGCCACCCGGTGCTGCGCGCCGAATTGTTGGCGCGTTATCCGGAGACGACATTCAACGATCAGGGTCTCAGTTTGTCGGGCGATACCCTGATCGACTTTCTGCACGGTCACGACAAGGCGATCATTGCACTTGAGAATATCGACGGTGCTGTACTTGATGCACTGCCGAACTTGAAAGTCATCGCCAAGTACGGCGTCGGCTTCGACAAGATCGATCTGCATGCGATGATTGCGCGCGGCATCGAGCTCGGCTGGAGCGGCGGCGTCAACCGGCGTTCGGTCGCCGAACTGGTGATTGCCTTCGCCATATCCCTGCTGCGCCTGATCCCGCAGGCCAGCGCCGAAGTGCGCGCCGGCACCTGGCGGCAGCTGATCGGCCGGCAGCTTTCCGATTGCACCGTCGGCATCATCGGCTGCGGCCACGTCGGCAAGGAACTGGGCAGCATGCTGCGGGCCGGTTTCGGCTGTACGGTGCTGGCAAACGACATCACCGACTTTTCCGGTTTCTATGCCGAACACGGCATGCAGTCGGCTGATCTTGAAACCCTGCTGGCACACTCGGACGTGGTCACGCTGCACCTGCCGCTGGACCCGAGCACCGAGAATATCCTCAGCGCGGAACGTCTCGCCTTGATGAAGCCCGGTGCCGTGCTGATCAACACCGCGCGCGGCGGTCTGGTTGACGAAGCCGCGCTCAAGACCCTGCTTGAACAAGGCCGGCTAGGTGGTGCGGCGTTTGATGTGTTTGCCGTCGAGCCGCCGCAAGACCAGGCCCTCATGAAGCTTGCGAATTTTCTGGTGACGCCGCACATCGGCGGCAGCGCCGAGGAAGCCATTGTTGCCATGGGCCTTGCCGCCATCGAGGGTCTGGACCGGCATCAGTTGCCCGCGCCAGGTGCTTTCCCGCCCGGTCGCTGGTGATTTTTTCGATCCGCATCTTTAACGGACACCGTCCGATCTCATGATCTCCGCCTTCACACGAAAAGCCCGCCGGCTTGCTGAAGATCCCGTCTTGCGGGCCTGGATGATCGGGCGCGTGCTTGGACGCAACCCGTCCCCGCCGTCATCCCCGGCCCACCTGCCGCCGTATGCCCAGGATCATCTGCCTCTTGAGCTGGCGGACAAATATCAACTGGTCGGCGTCAGCGCTGCAACGACAGACCCGACACAGGGCAGCATCACGGTGCCGCTTTCGGGCACCGACCTGACCTTTGATCCGGATCAACCGGATAGATTTTTTACGCATCCACTCGCCGACATCGAAGTTGATCTGGCGCGTCACCGCTTTGCCTGGCTGCCGCTGGCGGAGTCCGTGCCGAGCGGTGTTTTCGCCGCCGCATGGTCATCCTGGCGGCGGCTGTTTCATGACCGGGACGGTCTGCACTGGCATCCCTATACGGCGGCCGAGCGGGCCATCAACGTGATCGATGCAATGGGCAGAGTGGGCGCACCGACCGAAACCAAACAGCTCGCCGGTGATCTGGCGCATCATGCCAAAATCATTTCGGAACGGCTTGAGTATTTCGGCAATCACGATACCTCGAACCATCTCTCCAACAATGGCCGCGGCTTGTACCGGATCGGCTGCGCTCTGGGCAATGACCCGATCCGCAGACTCGGTCTGGAAATTCTGACCCATGAAGCCGGGCGTATCATTTTGCCGTCTGGCGTGCTGCGTGAAGGGTCCAGCCATTATCACATGCTGTATCTCCGCAACTATCTCGACGTCTGGCTTTGCGCCGAAGCGCATGGCCATTCCGCCGAAGCGGGGACATTTCGGAATATCGCCCGACACATGATTTCCGTCGCCAAAGCGCTGGTTTTACCGGGCGGTCTGCCGCTGATCGGCGACATATCGCCGGACGTGCCGCCGGCGTATCTGGCCGGTATCGAACAGGGACGTGGCGCCTGGGTCGCATCGCGCAGCGCAGACGAGCAGCGCATGATCCGGTCCCTCGCCGACGACACGCCTGCGGCCCGGCCGGATAAACTGCTGGCCGACGGCTGGCTGCGCTGGGCGGACGACCGATGGTCGGCACTGGCCAGCGTGCCGGTATCGGGCTGGCCGTTCATGCCGGGCCATGCGCATCAGGATATGGGCAGTGCCGAAATTCATCTTGATGGCGCGCCGTTGTTCGTCGATCCGGGTCGCGGTCTGTATGGCGAAGATACCGACGCCGCCGAATACCGTTCGGGCTCGGTGCACGGAACGCTGCTGATCGACGGCTTCGATCCTTATCCGGCCAACAAACCTTATTACAGCAAAGCCTTTCGCGGGCGCATCGCCGGTCCGGCTGTCGCCGATACGCAAGACGACGGTTTTACCATCCGCCACGGCGGCTATCAGCGGCTTGATGTCGATACGGTTCGTCGCCGCTGGCGTTTCGGCACAAACGGATTTCGCATTGATGATGCCGTTACCGGGCATGGCACGCATGAGATTGAACGCGCCCTGGTGACACCGCTTGGGGTCCATGTCGATGGTGATCGCGTTATTATCGACGAGCGGTTCTCGCTGCGCGCCAACGGACTGCTGCCCGAGTGCCGACCGGTGACGGTGTGGCATGCCTACGGCAGCGGCAATCCCGGGACCCGGATCGCTTTCAGAACGACACATGAGCTGCCGTGGATCGGCGTCATGATCGTTGAGGAGCTCGACTGATGTGCGGCATCGTCGGCATGTATATTCCAAAAGACCGGCGCATCCCCGATCTTGATCTGGCGCGGATGACTGCCTTCATGCGCCACCGCGGACCGGATGGCGACGGCTTCTGGCAAAGTCCGGACCGCCGCTACCGGACGGCCTTCCGCAGACTGGCCATCATCGATCTTGAAACCGGCGACCAGCCGCTGGTCGATCCGCGCAGCGGACGGGTGCTCAGCGGCAACGGCGAGGTTTATAATTATCTCGAACTGCGCCAGCGTTTTCAGAGCTATCCATATAAAACCCATGGCGACATGGAAGCGGTGCTGGCCGCCGTCGATGCGCTTGGCGAAGATTACGTCGACGTCCTCAACGGCATGTATGCCCTGGCCCTGTACGACGCCAAGACAGACAGCCTGGAATTGATCCGCGACCGCATGGGCGTGAAGCCGCTGTACTGGGTCGAACTGCCGTCGGGCGGTATTCTCTATGCGTCGGAAATCAAACCGCTGTTTGCATCCGGCCTGATAACGCCGGAGATTGATGAGGGCGCCGTCGACGCCTATCTGGCACATGGCTATGTGCCGGGGCCGCAGACCCTGTTCAAGGGTGTCAACAAGTTGCAGCCGGGTCATCGCCTGCGCATCGATGCCGATGGCGAAATGGTCATCGCGCCCTATTGGCGGGCGACACCGGCGACGGATCTTCCGGCGAACGGAGCAGAGCTTGATGCGCATCTGCTGGCACTGCTTGAAGACAGTGTGCGTCTGCAATTGCGTAGCGACGTCCCGGTCGGCCTTTTGCTGTCGGGCGGTATCGATTCCGGTCTGCTGGTGGCCCTCGCCGCCAGGCACACGCCGCACGCCCTGAAGACCTTCACCGCCCGCTTCAAAGGCGGCGTCGACGAAAGCCCGCTGGCCGCCGAAGTCGCCGCACGCTACGCAACCGATCATCAGGTGATCGATGTCGATTCCGGTGACGCCGCCGAGCATTTGTGGTCGCTCGCCTGGTACACCGAAGAGCCGCTCAACGATGCCGCCGTGCTGCCCAATTTTCTGATCGAGAAGGCGCTCGGCGAACACGTCACGGTGTCGCTCAACGGCACCGGCGGTGACGAGCTGTTTGCCGGCTACGGCCGCTATTTCCAGCTGCCGGTCGAAAAGCACTACATGCATATCCCGGCAATCGTTCGCCGTGATCTGATCGAGCCGCTGGTCGGCCTGATGTCGCCGATGCGGGCCTGGCAACTGGGCCGCGCCGAATTGTTCAAGCAATCGCGCGGTGCCTATCTGCATGCGCACACGACGCATTTTCCGCCACCCCTGCTGGCAATGATCGGTCACACCTCGGGACCGGTCAATCCGGCCCAGGTCAATGCCGCCAATGCGTTCCTGAGTCAATGCCCCGCGGCCGATCTGCAGACGGTCGGGCTGGCCGCCGATCTCGGCAGTTATCTGGTCGAAGATCTGCTGACGCTGCTGGATCGCACGGCGATGGCCGTCAGCGTCGAAGGGCGAGTGCCGTTTCTGGATCACCGCTTTGTCGAAGCGGCGCTGGGCGTTCCCGCCGACATCCGCACGCCGGGGGCTCAGCAGAAATTCCTCGAGCGCCGCATCGCCGGCCCCCTGCTGCCGGAGAGCGTCATCCATGCCCCGAAGCGGGGTTTTGTTTCGCCGGTGCCGAGCTGGTTCAAGGGCGATGTCGGCAAAGCCGCCGCCCGGCTTCTGACCTCACGCCGTTCGCTGGATCGCGGCTGGTGGACGGCAGAAGGGATCAGCCAGCTGATGCGGGCTCCGGATCGTAACGCCTATCGGGTTTACAGTCTTTTGATGCTGGAGCTGTCTGTCCGCATGTTCATCGATCAGCCGCTCGCCGACACGGCACCTTCGGACAGCCTGGGTGATATCGCCGATGCCGCCTGAAGCCGCCCCCGTCAGCGTCATCATGCCGGCCTATAATGCCGCCGGCACCATCACCCGAGCATTGGCCAGCATTGCCAGCCAAATACTGCCCCCCATGCAAATCATCGTTGTCGATGATGGCTCAAGCGATGGCACCGCAGAAATTGCCGAGCGATTTGCCGCCAACATGGGTACGGCGAAGCTAACCGTGATCCGCCAAACGAACAAAGGTGCCGGTGCAGCGCGTAATCGTGCCATCGATGCGGCCACACAGCCTTATCTCGCGTTTCTTGATGCCGATGATGAATGGTTGCCGAAAAAACTGGAACGATCCATGACCGTCATGACCGACGGTGATTATCTGCTGGTCGCGCATGATTATCTGGATGTCACCGAAGCCGGTGATGTGCATGTCGACTGCGCGCGCCGCTTTCAGGAATCGCCTGATCCTTATGTGCCGCTTTATCTGAAGGGCTATATCCCGAGCATCAGTGTCGTCACCCGTCGTGACGCAGTGATCGCCGCCGGCGGCTTCGACGAGACGTTGCGCAATGCCCAGGATTTCGATCTGTGGCTCAAGCTGCTGGCCGCACCCGGAACCCGCTTTGCCCTGTTCGGCGAAGCACTGGCCCGCTATCACCATTCACCCGGCAGCATCATGACGCACACCGAGCGGCGACTTGCCTGCTGTACCGAAATCGCGCTCCGTTATGTCCCGGTCCTGAAGGCCCGCCAGCAACCGGTCTTGCGCACCGTTTGCCGTCGCATCGCCTATATCCATATGGAAGCCGCCCGCAGCCATCCGGCCTCACGTCTGGTGTATGGCGTGCGCGCAATTCTGGCGATGGCGCATTCAACGTTGCAGGTAATCGCCGAAAGCCTGGCACCCGAGACCAAAACCCCGAGCCGGAACATGAAAATCGGCACCGTGATTTTTTCGGGGCTTTGGGTTTTTGCGGTTTTTGGTATTTATCTGGCACAGTTCCGTGATCTGATCGGGCCGATCCTCAACGCGCTCGGCGTGCGGTTGTCATGATGCCTTCCCTCACTGTTATATGCATGACGCTCGCTGCTGTCGGCGGCGGCATGGCAACGTTACGCGCGGTCGGTCTGCTGCCGGCGTTAAGCATAAGCGAGCGGATCGCCATCGGGTTTGCGCTCGGCATCGGCATGGTCGGCTGGCTGGCCTTTTTCGCAGGGTTGTTTGGCGCCTACTCGGCACCCGCCTTCATCGCCATCCTGATTGCCCTTTCGCCGGGTCTGGTGTTCCTTAAATTACCTGCCCGCCAGCAAGCGCAAAGTACACTGACGACATTTGAATGTCTGCTGATCCTCGGCATCGTCGTCGCCCTGGCGATGAATTTCTTACAAGCCCTGTCGCCGGCCGCCGATGCCGACAGCATGGCATATCATTTCGAAACGCCGCGCCGGTTCCTCGCCGAGCACAAGATTTTTGCCGTCCACCGCGCCGCAGATGGCGTCACGCAACTGCTATTGCAGCTGACGTACGGGATGGCGCTGGGCCTTGGCGGCAAAGCCGCCGTGCCGTTATGGGCGATGACCTCCGGCTGGAGTCTGGCGGCGGTGTTCTATGTCATCTGCCGCCGCTATGCCGGCCGCCTTTGGGCGCTGGCCGGCACCCTGATCGTCATCAGCACGCCTGCCGTCGTCTATGCCGCCGGGACCGGACAGGTCGAAGTGCGCGTGGCCGCCTTCGCCCTGCTTGGCGCTTATGCCGCGGCGCTGGCCGTCAACCGTCAAGATACAGACGTCGCGCCGTATGGCTGGCTCATTATTGCCGGCATCGCCGCCGGATTTTTTGCCGGTGCAAAGATGACCGGGCTGATCTTTGTCTTTGCCACCGCCGTAGCCTTGATCGGGCAGCAAAATTCCCTGCGCCGCATGGTCATCTTCAGCATCATCGCCGCCATCGCCGGCGGCCAGTGGTATCTGTTCAACTGGCAGCAGACCGGTGATCCGCTCTATCCCCTGCTCTGGCAACACGTTGCCTTGAAGCCAGGGTTTGAATGGAATCAGGTCATGGCAGACAGCATGGCCATGATGTGGGAGGCCGAAGGCCCGCTGCCACGAAACATTCTATGGTTCCTGGCCTATCCGTTCAGAACGATTATCGCGCCGATGACGGGCTTTGAATCGTTGCTGACCGGCGTCGGTCCGGCCAGCCTGTTATTTCTGCCCTTCGCCGTTATCGGATTGTTGAAATATAAACCACTACCTGAAACACCACTCGTTCGGGTTTTCGTGATCGCCCTGCTGTTTTATTCAATCTGGTTCTTCTTCGGTCCGTCACTGCGTCTGCGCCATCTGCTTCCGGTTTATCCGATCGTGCTTGCTTGTCTGATTGCCGGCATGCATCGCTACACACAACTGTACCGGCATCCTCGTTTCATCATCATGATGGGCACGGCCCTGCTGATTGCCATGCAACTTGCCGGGCAAGTCGTCTTTACAAAAAAATATGCGACCTATCTTGTTTCCACGCAGCAAGCGGACAGCTTTCTGAATAAGAATATTTCTGGGTATCCGGTGGTTAAATGGATCAACGAGAATTTATCGAAAGATGATCGTGTCCTGGTTTCTCAGCGGGATTGGCTTTATCTGCTGGATGTTCCGTACTTCATGGCTCATCCGAGCCTGCAAACCGGTCTCGACCTTCAATCCGGGACGCATGATGTTGCAAAATTCGTCGGCGAGCTAAAAGCTCTGGGAATAACACATGCAGCTATCAATGAAGCAGGTCTTAATTCAAGCGATAATCGGCCACTTGATTACTTTATCAATAATCTTGAAAACCTCCAATGCATCACCCGGCGGGCAAGGCTGCATGTTGATAGTTTAGGGTCCCGAACGTTGCCTGAGCTGGAATTGGTCAAAAAGTCTTTTCTGATCTTTGATCTGAACCTTGATCTGTGTCTTAAGACCTTGAACCAAAAGGCCGTGGCGCATTAGGTGATACTGTTTTTTCCCCCTGGATGCGGTTATATGTTCTAAAATCGGAACGATGCCCCGACAATCATTCATGGTGATTAATCGCTGGCGCTTGACTATAACCTTGCTTCGAGACCGTTTCACGAAGCGCGTTGGAACTGAGTATACATGAAAACCGTTATATTGTGCGGCGGCCAAGGCACCCGCATCCGTGATGTCGCTGACGATCTGCCGAAACCGATGATCCCCATCGGGGAAAAGCCGATCCTTTGGCATATCATGAAACATTATGCGTCATGCGGTTTTAAGGACTTCGTGCTGTGCCTTGGTTACCGGGGTCAGGTGATCAAGAATTTCTTTATCAACTACGACATGCTGACACATGACTTTGCCCTGACGCTGGGCAAGCCGGATTCCCTTGAAATCAAAAGCCGCACCACACACGAAGACTGGCACGTCACGCTTGCCGAAACCGGTTTGGCGGCGATGACCGGCGACCGGGTCAGGGCGATCCGGAAATATGTCGGCGACGATGAAACCTTCATGCTGACCTATGGCGACGGCCTGAGCGATATCGACATCGATGCGCTGGTCGCGTTTCATCGCAAGCACGGCAAGGTGGCGACGGTCACCGGTGTCCGCCCGCCCGGACGCTTCGGCGAGCTGGAAACCGACAGCGACGGTAAGGTGATCGAATTCAACGAGAAGCCGCAGGCAACCGGTGGCCGGATTTCCGGCGGCTTTTTTGTCTTTGATCGGAAGATTTTTGACTACCTGCCCGACGACGAAGGGCTGATCCTCGAAGAAGCGCCGCTCAGGAAGCTGGTCGCCGACAATCAGCTGATGATGTACCACCACGACGGTTTCTGGCAGTGCATGGATACCTATCGCGACTTCAAGTATCTGAGCAGTCTTTGGGAAGTCGGCGACGCACCATGGAAGAACTGGGCATGAAATTACCGTTCAATCCTGAAGTGTTTCGCGGCCGCCGGGTTCTGATTACCGGCGATACCGGCTTCAAGGGGTCATGGCTGGCGCTGTGGATGACCAAGCTTGGCGCCGAGGTCTGGGGCTTCGCCCTGCCGGCCGAAGGCGACCGGCCGCACTACGCCCTGCTGGGTCTGGAAAAGCGCATCACCCATTTCGACGGCGACATCCGAAACCGTGACGACATCCAGGCCGCCGTCGACGCGGCAAAGCCGGAAATTGTTTTTCATCTGGCCGCGCAGTCACTGGTCAAGCGTTCCTATGCCGACCCGAAGTTGACGTTCGACACCAACTTCGGCGGTGCCGTAAACCTGCTGGACGTGCTTCGCGAGGCACCAAGCGTCAAGGCGCTGGTCTTCATCACCTCTGACAAGTGTTATCTGAACAAGGAATGGGAGTGGGGATACCGCGAGACCGACGAGCTGGGCGGGCTTGATCCCTACAGCGCATCGAAAGCGGCAACCGAGCTTGCCTTCAAGGCCTATGCCGCATCCTTTCTTGATACCAACGACAAGCTCGGCGCCGCGACGACGCGCGCCGGCAATGTCATCGGCGGCGGTGACTGGGCGGCGGACCGGATCGTCCCCGATTGCATTCGCGCCCTCGAAAACAAGGAACCGATCCGTATCCGCATGCCGCACGCAACCCGCCCCTGGCAATATGTGCTGGAGCCGTTAAGCGGCTATCTGTGCCTTGCCGGCAAATTGCTGGAAGACCCGGTGCGTTATCGTGGTGCCTGGAATTTCGGCCCCGGTGAAGACGCCGTGCGGACCGTGCATCAACTGACGCAGCAGCTCGTCAATGACTGGGGCAGCGGCGAAATCATCGTCGATAAACTGCCCAATCAGACTTACGAAGCGACCCTGCTGCACCTCAGCATCGACAAGGCGCGGATGCGGCTCGGCTGGTCGCCGCGCTGGAGCGTCGACCGGGCGATTCGCGAATGCGCGATCTGGTACAAGTCGGTTCTGGACGGGGCGGATGCCTATAGCGTTTCCAGCCGCCAGATTGACGATTACATGAGCGGCGAATGATTGACGGTCTGATCCTCAGACCGCTCAGGATCATTGCCGACAGCCGCGGCCCGATCATGCACATGCTGCGCAGTGATGCGCTAGGTTTTGCCGGTTTCGGCGAAGTTTACTTTTCATGCATCGAGCCGGGAGCCATCAAGGCATGGCGCAAACATACGCGGATGACGATGCAGCTTGCCGTGCCGCAGGGCAGCGTGGAAGTCGTGCTGTACGACGCACGAGCCGACAGCAAAACCAGAGGCACCCTGCAAACGGTGATACTGTCGCCGCAGGCCGCCGAGACCTACGCCTTGCTGGTTATTCCGCCGGGTATCTGGAACGGCTTCAGGGGCATCGCCGACGGCACGTCGATCATTGCCAACTGCGCCTCGCAGCCGCACGATCCGACCGAAGCGGAAAGCCTGCCCGCCGATGATCCGTCCATCCCCCATACATGGCCCGCACCATGAAATCAGTCGTCGTTACCGGAGGTTTCGGGTACGTCGGCGGCCGCATTGTTCAGAAACTTCTTGCAGACAATTATGACGTTCGCGTTGCGAGCAGACGCAGCAACGATCAGATCCCCGCATGGGAGCGCGGTCGCGTCAGCTGGGGCAACGATCTGAGCCTGCTTTCGGAAGGTGCGGACTGCATCGTGCATCTGGCCGCACCCAATGAAACCATTGCCGCCGGCAATCCCGACCGCGCCATCCTGGAAACCGTCGATCTGACCCGGCTTGCCCTGGAAGCCGCCGCCAAGACAGGGGTAAGCCGGTTCATCTATTTCTCGACAGTGCATGTTTACGGGCACCTCACTGGCACCATCACCGAAGCCACAATCGCTCAGCCGACGCACCCCTATGCCATTGCCCACCACCGGTCAGAACAGCTTGTTCAGGCTGCTGGCGATAACCGGATGGATGCGCTCATTGTGCGGTTGTCGAACAGTTTTGGCGCCCCCGCCGACGCCGGTGCCGAACGCTGGAGCCTGCTAGTCAACGATCTTTGCCGGCAGGCGGTTTGCGAGGGCAGCCTGACGCTCTCGTCCAGCGGCCTGCAATGGCGCGATTTCATCCCGCTGCACGACGTCATACGGGCAACCCAATACTTTATTGAAATGCCCAGGCCCGTGTCACCTTCCGTCCTGCTCAATCTCAGCCACGGCGAAAGCATGACGGTCCGGCAAATGGCGGCGCTCATCCTTCAACGGGCGCGCCTGCTGCTCGGGCCCCATATGCAGCTCAGCTTTACCGCGAGCGACGCACAGCCGGAAAACCCGCCACTGGTGATTTCGAACCAGCGCCTGATGCAAACCGGTTTCCGGCTTTCGGCTCGCTTCGACACGGAAATTGATGATCTGCTGGCATTCTGCAAATCAACGTTTGCCGCCGGATCCTGACAAATTCTTGTTTTTGTTCGTTATTACAGGCATTTGTTGATAGGACGTGATATCAAACATGCGTCCACGCTGTGGTTTTGAAAATTTAATAACACGTCGAGAAAATCAATGTCTGCTGCACCAAAAACCCTGACGATCATCATTCCCGCCTATAACGAAGCCGCGACCATTGCCGAGTGCGTGCGGCGCGTTGTCGAAGCCGACAAACGCGGGCTGGAATGGGATATCGTCATCTCCGATAACGTGTCGACCGACGGCACCCGGGACATCCTTAAAAAATTCGACGATCCCCGAATCAAGGTTGTGTTCCGCGAGACCCATTCCGGCAAAGGGGCCAATCTGCGCACCGCCATAGCCCATGCCAAAGGCGATATCATCCTCTGGCAGGATGCCGATCTGGAATACAATCCGAAGGATTACGTCGATGTTCTGGAGCCGTTTTTCGAGACCGACGCCGACGTCGTTTATGGCTCGCGTCTGGCACGGGCTAAATATTACAAGGTTTACGGCACCCTCAATTTCTTTGCCAACAAGCTGCTGACCTGGACCGCCAACGTTCTTTTCAATCGCATCTTCTCGGATATCGAAACGGCGATAAAAGCGTTCCGCCGCGAAGCCATCAACTCGCTCAATCTTGTTTCCGAAGGCTTCGAGATCGAACCGGAAGTCACCGCCAAGATCTGCAAAGCCGGATATAACATTTATGAGGTGCCGATATCCCATGCGGCGCGCAGCTATGAAGAAGGCAAGAAAGTGCGCTGGTGGCATTTTTTCACCAGCATCTGGAGCCTGATCAAATGGCGGTTCATGGACTGAACCTCTGCGTCGCCGGATCAAAAAACGCGTAATGCCTTCAGAGCTCAGCAACAGGTAACCCCGTGAACGAAAACGCACACGCATATGAAGGGCGCGAATTTGAAGCGGCAGCCAATCTGGTCAATTACTATCGCTGGATCACCGATCATTTCAGCCCCTTCCTGAAGGGTGCCGGGACCGAAATCGGTGCCGGTATCGGAACCTATTCACAATACCTGCGGCCTCTTTTTTCTAGCCTGGATGTGGTCGAGCCTTCACCGATCCAGCGCCCGATGCTCAGCGAACGCTTCAAAGATGACCCGGATGTGCGGATTTTTTCGGAGACCATCGATATTTATCGCCGGCAGGTTGGCGACGCCTCCAGGGACTGCTTCTGCCTGGTCAATGTTCTGGAACACATCGAAGACGATGCCGCTGCCCTTGCCGATATGGCGGCGATGCTCAAACCGGGCGGCCACGTGTGTATCTTCGTGCCGGCGCTGCCGTTCCTGTACAGCAAGCTCGACAGGATTTTCGGGCATTACCGGCGCTATACCCATACCGAGCTGAAGCAGAAAATCACCGCCGCCGGATACGAGATCGCCACCAGCACGTACATGGACATGCTCGGTGTTCCGGCCTGGGGTCTGGTCAATACGTTACTGGGATCCACCAGCCTTAATCCGAAAATGGCGGCCATTTATGATGCCGCCTGTGTGCCGCTGACGCGTACAGTCGAGAAAGTTTTGCCGGTGCCCTTCGGCAAAAGCCTACTGATTGTCGGACGCAAGCGTGCCTGATCCGATCACCCTTATCATCGCCTGCGGCGCAAGTTTTCTGATCGCCGTTGCCGGCACCGGTCTGCTTTGCCGCATGCTGGCCGGAAAAGGCATTGTCGATCTGCCCAATCAGCGCAGCTCGCACAGCCAGGCAACGCCCAGAGGCGGCGGCATCGCCATCATGGCGGCGATTGCCGGCGGTCTCGGCATGCTCGTTATCCTGCAGGGACCACTCCCGGCCGGGATCGGCTATGCCGGTGCCGCAGCACTGGTTTTGGCACTGATATCATGGGCCGACGATGTTCGCGGTCTTTCGCCGCTGGCGCGGTTCATCCCGCAAATCATCTGCGTCGCCGTAGTTCTTTATATGGTGCCGGTGCCGCCGCTTGCGATTTTGAGCGGCCTGCCGGCGTGGGCACAGAGCGGCGTGCTCGCCCTGGCCTGGCTGTGGTTCATCAATCTGTATAATTTCATGGACGGCATCGACGGTATCACCGGCATTGAAACGCTGGTCATCACCGTTGGTATTGCCGTGCTCGCCCTCGTCGCCGGTCAGCTCGCCCCGTTACAGGCCCCGGCGCTGGTCATCGCCGCGGCAACGTGCGGCTTTCTGATCTGGAACTGGGCACCGGCTAAAATCTTCATGGGCGATGTCGGCAGCGTACCGCTCGGCTTTGTTCTTGGCTGGCTTTTGCTGAAACTGGCCGCAGACGGTTATCTGCTGGCGGCACTCATCCTGCCCGGTTATTACCTGACGGACGCGACCATTACATTGCTTTCCAGGCTGATACGCGGTGAAAAAATCTGGCAGGCCCACCGTCAGCACGCCTATCAACGGGCCGTTCAGAACGGCATGACGCACGCCGGCGTCTCTTTGCGTATCGCCCTGCTCGGGCTTGTGCTGACCGGTCTCGGCGTTGTAAGCAATCTCTATCCATGGTCAGCAGGCTGCGCAGCGGGCATTGCCATTGCGCTTATGTGGTTGCACCTTCAGCGCGCCAAACACGGATCGGACTTCCCTTGAATTACCAGACGTTTTTCAGATTACCGTCAATCAGGTCGACACCCTACGGCCTTATCTATGCAGGGCTATGTGCCGTCCTGGCTATCGTGCCTTTGTTCAGTGACAAAGCCATCGTTCCGCTCTGCATTGCTGCCACGCTGGCGCTTTGCGTGATCGCTTTCAGAGATAACGGGCTGCGCCATTTGCGCAACTTTGACCGCCTGCTTTGGCTCGCCCTCGGCGGATATCTATTGACCGCTATTCTGGCATCTGTCCTTGGCGACACGATTCCGGACGGGCTGTTATCGCTGGCCAAGCTTTCCGGTCTCGCCATCATCGCCGCCTTGCTGATTCCGTTCAGCACCAAGCTCTCCGAGACCGATATTCAATGGGCCGCCTATGCGATGATCAGCGGTGTGCTCATCGTTATGTCCTGGATATGTCTGTACATTCTTTATATGAAGATCGTGCACTGGCCGACCCCGAACCCCTCGCCAGCTGAAGTCGATTATCTCGAAAAAATCCGGTTATACGGTTATTTCTGGTTCAAGCCCGCCACCACCGTCATGTCGATCATCAGTCTGGTCGCCGGAATTTATCTGCAACGCATCGGCAGACCGGTCTTCGCCATCGCCCTTGTCGTCAGCGGTATCGTGATTTGCGGTCTGATCGGCAGCCGAACCGCCAGCTACGGTCTGATCGCCGCCCTGACGGCCGGTATTGTCTATCACTGGCTCGGCAGATACCGGCTCAGGATTACCCTGGCGGCGCTGGCCCTGGCCTTTCTTTTGCCGGTCTGGATGGTGGCTTTTCAATTCAAACCCGAACAGGTCAGCGTCCATCTCAACCCGTTGAACTCGGGGGCCAATTCCATCGTCTACCGCATGCATATCTGGGATTTTGTCGCCGGAAAAATTACCGAACAACCGCTGCTGGGCTGGGGCGCCGGGGCCTCCAAGCGCCTTGGTACGGACAAGGTCGGGGTTTTGACCGATCCGACTTTCGGCCTCCTTGGCGAGCCGATCCCGGTGCACCCGCATAATGCGATCCTGCAGGTATGGCTGGAATTCGGCTTCGTCGGCGCGCTGTTTATTTATCTGCTGATTGCGCGCGGACTGGCGCTTGCCGACAGAAACATTCGCACCCCCGGACTGCGAATCTGGGTTTTTGCCAGCGGCACCCTGATTGCCTGTTTTTTCGGTTTCAGTTTCTCGATCGCGTCCAGCTGGTGGCTGGTTACCGTCATTATTTGCGTTGCCATCGCAGCCGCCTTTGCCCGCCCGGCAAGGTACACCGGCCCTGACAAGATTCCTGGAAGCGGTTCAGCGTCTTGAATATCCTGTTCTTCACGGAAAACTTTCCACCCGAGACCAATGCCGCCGCGACCCGTGTTTATGAGCGCGCGCTGTATTGGCTGAAATGGGGTCATCAGGTGACGATCATCACCTGCCAGCCCAATTTTCCCCATGGCCGGGTGTTCGACGGTTATCAAAACCGCTACGGCGTCGAGACCATGGACGGGCTTCGCGTGGTCCGCGTGCGCAGCTATATTTCACCGAACCGCGGCGTTATCCGACGCATTACCGACTTTCTCAGTTTCATGGTCAACGGCTACAGGGCAGCAGGGCTGGAGCCCGCCCCCGACGTTGTGATCTCGACCTCGCCGCAGTTTTTTGCCGCCGTCGCCGCATGGTGGTTCGCCAAACGGCACAAGCTTCGCTACGTGTTCGAGCTCGGCGATCTGTGGCCGGCCTCGATCGCCGCAGTCGGCGCCATGAAGGCCAATCTGGCATTACGGCTGATTGAAAAGCTGGAACTGAAAATGTACCGCGACGCCGATTGCGTGGTCGCGCTGACCCAATCGTTCAAGGACAACCTGATCGAACGGGGTATTGCCGGCGAGAAAATCGCCGTCGTCATCAATGGCGTTGATCTGTGGCGTTATGCGCCCACCCCGCGCAATCATCAACTGGCCGCTGAGGCCGGTACCAGTGATGCCGCCTGCGTGGTCGGCTATATCGGCACGCATGGCATGGCGCATGCGCTCGGCAATGTGCTCGACGCCGCCGCACTGTTGCGCGAACGAAGCGACATCGCCTTTCTGCTGGTCGGCGCCGGTGCCGAGCGTGCCGATCTGATCGACCGGGCCCGGTCCGAAGGTCTGGACAACGTGCGGTTTCTGGGTCCGCAATCGAAAAGCCGGATGCCGGAAGTCTGGTCGCTGTGCGATGTCGCGCTGGTGCATCTGAAAAACTCGACGGTCTTTGAAGGCGTCATTCCGTCAAAAATCTTTGAAGCCATGGGCATGGGCATGGCGATCCTGTTTGCCGGCCCAGAGGGCGAGGGCAGCCGCATCGTTGCCGTTGCCGAAGCCGGCCTTGTCGTTCGACCGGAAAACGCAGCGGCCCTTGCCGAAGCGGTTCGTCAACTGGCCGATGATCCGTCGCTGCGTCACAAGTTGGCAGCAAACAGCCATGCCGCGGCGCCCCTTTACAGCCGCGAGACGCAGGCACGCCAAATGCTGGGCGTGTTGCAGCTTGTCGTCGACGGTGACGGGCACAAGGCTGCGACTGTCGCCGCCGAAAGCGGAAAACCGTCATGAAAATTGGCGTCACGGGAGCAAACGGTTTCATTGGCGGCCATTTGCTGGATTGTCTGCTGAAGGCCGGCCATGCGCCTGTCGCCCTGGTCCGCAATCCGGCCAAAGTGTCCATACCAGAGGTCGTGGTCGTCCCGATCCCGACAATTGACGGAAACAGTGATGTTGCAGCGCTGCAATCTGCTCTGTCCGGTCTCGATGCGGTGGTTCATCTGGCGGCCAGCGTGCATGACATGGCAGGCAGCCAGTCCGAGGACGCCTACCGCAGCATAAACGTCGACGGCAGCGTCCGCCTGTTTGAAGCGGCAATCGCCGCAGGTGTGAAACGTTTTGTCTTCATGAGTTCGGCGAAAGCCGCCGGCGAGCGCTCCCAAGGCCGGCCCCTGAGCGCCGACAACGCGCCCGGGCCGGAAGACGCCTATAGCCGCTCAAAGCGCGATGCGGAGACGGCACTGCGGCGTCTGGCATCGGGTTCGGCTTGCCGGCTGGTGATCCTGCGCCCGACATTCGTCTATGGCTGGCCGCCCGTCGGCAATTTCAGAACCCTGCTGAAGACAATCCTGAAAGGCCTGCCGCTGCCTCTGGCAGCCATCGACAACCGCCGCGATCTGACCTATGTCGGCAACCTCGCCGATGCCGCCTGCCGCGCCTGCAGTGCCGCCGATCTCGGCAATACCCCCTATTTCATCTGCGACGGCAAAGCGGTATCCACCCCTGAGCTGATCAGAAATGTCGCCCGGGCATTTGCCAGACCGGCGCGACTTATATATATGCCGGTCTGGCTGTTAAGGCTTTGCGGTACGGTGAGCAGGCGTTCGGCAATGATCGATCGTCTGACCGAAGATTTTGAGGTCGATAGCGCGCCGTTCCACCGTGACGCCGGGTGGCAGCCGCCGTATAACATGGCTGAAGGGCTGGGTGCGTGTGCCGCAGCCCGGCAGAATGATCGTTTGGGCGGAGCATAAGTCAACGTGAAGTGGGTGCATCGCATTTCCGGGCGCGGCATGATCGCCTATAGCCATGACATCGTCATGGCCGGGCTATCGTATCTGCTCGCCATGTATCTGCGGCTTGGCACGACAAATTATAATCTTAACACGGAATTGCTGGTTGAGGGTGCGGTCGCCATGACCGTGATCGGCGCCGTCGTGTTCTGGTTCTCGGGACTTTACCGCGGAGTCTGGCGTTACGCATCGATAGACGATCTGATGGCCATCACCCGGGCCGCAACGATCACCATGTTGGTGTTTCTCGTCGTCATGTTCACCTGGTCGCGGATGGGTGCGTTGCCGCGCTCGGTGCCGTTTATCAACTGGCTGGTGCTGATGGCCATGCTTGGCGGGCCACGCTTTATCTACCGGTTCTGGAAAGATCGCCGCATCGATCTGACCCGGATGGGAAATGCTTCGCGGATCCCGGTTCTGCTGATCGGCGCATCCGATGGGGCCGATCAGTTCCTGCGCGGTCTTCGTCAAAGCGCCGACAACCCCTATGCCGTGGTCGGGATTTTGTCGGAACACAAAGAGCGCGTCGGCCGCACCATTCGCGGTATCGACGTCATCGGCACTGTTGACGATCTTGAAACGGTGTTCGCTAATCTGAAATCCCGCGGTCTGTCGCCGCAGCGACTGGTACTGACAAAAGACGAAATCAAAGGAGCCCCGGTGCGCGATCTGCTGGAACGTGCCGCCAAGCTCGGCCTGACGCTGGCCCGGGTGCCCCGTTCCACCGATTTCCAGAACGCCGATCAGGACCGCATGGAAATCAAACCGGTCGCCATCGAGGATTTGCTGGGGCGTCCGCAGACTCCGCTCGACCGGGCCATGATGCAGAAACTGATCGAGGGCAAGCACGTCGTCGTCACCGGCGCCGGCGGCAGCATCGGCGCTGAGCTGACCCGACAGGTGGCCGACTTCGCACCGGCTTCGCTGAACCTGATCGAGAACAGCGAATACGCGCTCTATACCATCGACCGGGAACTCGGCGAAACTCATCCTGGACTGCAGCGCAGAGCCGTGATTCTTGACGTCCGCGATAAATCGCGGGTCACGGATGTCTTCTCCGAGCTTCAGGCCGACATCGTTTTTCATGCCGCTGCGCTCAAGCATGTGCCGCTGGTTGAAAGCAACCCGGCCGAAGGGGTCCGCACCAACGTTGTCGGGACCATCAACGTCGCCGACGCGTGCCAGGCCAGCGGCGTCGAAACCATGGTGCAGATTTCAACCGACAAGGCGATCAATCCGACCAGCGTCATGGGCGCCACCAAACGGGCCGCCGAAATGTATTGTCAGGCGCTTGATCTGGCCAAAGCCGGTGAAGGCTGCCGCTATGTGACGGTGCGGTTCGGCAATGTGCTCGGCTCAACCGGCTCGGTGGTGCCGCTGTTCCAGCGCCAGCTCGAAAAGGGCGGGCCGCTGACCGTCACGCATCCAGACATGACGCGATATTTCATGACCATTCGTGAAGCCGTCGAGCTTGTTCTCGAAGCCTCCGCCATCGGCAGCACCGGCGAGCAGACGGAAGGCCGCATTTTTGTTCTCGATATGGGCGAGCCCGTCAAAATCATCGAGCTTGCCCGGCAGATGATCCGCCTGTCCGGTCGCGTGCCCGATCTTGATGTGGCCATTGAAATCACCGGCATCCGGCCCGGCGAAAAGCTCTACGAAGAAGTCTTTCATGATCATGAAACGACCGTTGAGACCAACCATGCCGGACTGTTGCTAGCGGCGCCCAGAGTCGTTGCCATCGAAAAGCTGAGCCGGCAGTTGAAGCCGTTGCTGAAGGCCGGCGACGACGGCAATGATCTTGCTGCCCGCGCCAGCCTGCACGACATCATCCCCGAATACGCCGAAGCCGATATCGATCAGCAGCAGCGGCACGCCAAAATATCCTGAGATACTATAAAACAAGGAACCAGCGACAAGATGACTGATGCCAAGATTACCCGCGCCCTGATCAGCGTGTCTGACAAAGCCGGACTGGTCGAACTTGGTCAGGCGCTGACCAATGCCGGCGTTGAAGTGTTGTCGACCGGCGGCTCGGCCAAGGCGCTAAGCGCCGCCGGGGTTGCCGTCACCGAAGTCAGCGATTTTACCGGCTTTCCGGAAATCATGGATGGTCGTGTCAAAACCCTGCAGCCGAAGATACACGGCGGCCTGCTGGCGATCCGCGGCAATGCCGAACACGAAGCGGCGATGGTCACACATGACATCAAGCCGATCGATCTGCTGGTCGTGAACCTGTATCCGTTCGAAGCCACCGTCGCGCGCGGTGCCGATTTCGACACCTGCATTGAAAACATCGACATCGGCGGTCCGGCGATGATCCGCGCCGCCTCGAAGAACCATGCGTTCGTGACGGTCATCGTTGATCCGGCCGATTACGCTCGCCTGATCGAGGAAATGGCCGCCAACGCCGGCGCCACCACGGCTGATTTCAGAACCCGGCTGGCAGCCAAGGCCTATGCCCGCACCGGCAGCTATGACGCGGCGATTTCCGGCTGGTTCGCCGGTCAGCTGGGCGAAACTTTCCCTGACCAGACGGTCATGGCCGGAACCCTCAAGCAGGTTCTGCGCTACGGCGAAAACCCACATCAGCAGGCGGCGTTTTATACCTCGGGCGAGAACCGGCCCGGCGTTGCCACGGCACGACAGTTGCAGGGCAAGGAGCTCAGCTTCAACAACCTCAACGACACCGACGCCGCTTACGAGCTGGTTGCCGAATTTACCGACCGCCCGGCCTGCGTCATCGTCAAGCACGCCAATCCATGCGGCGTTGCCGTTGCCGATGACATGGTCAGCGCTTACCGGCGCGCGCTTGCCTGTGATACCGAAAGTGCCTTCGGCGGCATCCTCGCTTTCAACCGCGAGCTGGATGCGGAGACCGCCAAACTGGCGGCAGATCTGTTTGCCGAAGTGATCATTGCGCCGAAAATTTCCGATGCCGCTCAGGCGATCCTGATGGCCAAGAAGAACCTTCGCGTTCTCGAAACCGGTGCGCTGCCGGATGCCGGGGCCGCCGGCATGACGGTGCGTTCGCTGGCTGGCGGATATCTATTGCAGAACCGCGATGCCGCTCTGACATCGGGCGATCTGAAAGTGGTCACCAAACGTCAGCCCACCGACGCCGAGCTGGCCGATCTGCTGTTTGCATTTACCGTCTGCAAGCACGTCAAATCCAATGCCATCATCTATGCCAAGAACGGTGCCACCGTCGGTGTCGGCGCCGGGCAGATGAGTCGCGTCAATTCATCGCGCATCGCCGCCTGGAAAGCCGCCGACGCGGCCCGCGTTGCCGGTGATGCGGAAAGCTGGGCAATCGGCTCGGTGGTCGCCTCCGATGCCTTCTTCCCGTTCGCCGATGGCCTGATCGCCGCTGCCGATGCCGGCGCGACGGCGATCATTCAACCTGGCGGCAGCATGCGTGACGATGAAGTCATTGCCGCCGCCGACGAAAAAGGCCTGGCCATGGTATTTACCGGCATGCGCCACTTCAGACATTAATCCCCGATCAGGAAGAACCGAGATGGACGCCACCGTTACCGAGATCATCGACCGTCTGCGCGATATTGCCCCGCCGCCGGCACCGTTGCACGAGCCCCGCTTCGGCGATCAGGAAGCCGAAAACGTCGTCAGTTGCCTGAAAGACGGATGGGTCTCCTATCACGGCAAGTTCGTGACCCAGTTCGAAAAAGATCTGGCGACCTTCTGCGGCGCCAAGCACGCCATCGTTACCGTCAGCGGCACATCCGCCCTGCATGCCGTCATCCACATGATGGGGATCGGCATCGGTGACGAGGTCCTGGTGCCGTCGCTGACGTTTATCGCCTCGGTCAACGCCGTTGCCTATACCGGTGCGATCCCGCATTTCATCGATGTCGAAGAAACAACACTGGGCGTCGATGCCCCGAAGCTGGCCAGACACCTGCACGCGATTTCCGAACGCCGGGCCGGCGGGCTTTACAACAAGGAGACCGGCCGCCGCATTGCCGCCGTCATGTGCATGCATGCGTTCGGACATCCCAGTGACATTGATGGCCTGCTGGCGCTCTGTGACGCGTTTGATATTCCGCTGATCGAGGATGCCGCCGAAGCGCTGGGCTCATACTACAAGGGCAGACACGTCGGCAATCACGGCCACATTTCGGTGCTCAGCTTCAACGGCAACAAGGTCATCACGACCGGTGGCGGCGGGGCGATCCTCAGCAATGATGACGCACAGGCCGACCGCGCCCGGCGCATCACGACGACGTCGCGCGTCGCCCACCCTTATGAATTCAGCCACGACGAGATTGCTTTCAATTACCGCATGCCGAACCTGAACGCCGCAGTCGGCTGCGGACAGATGCTTCGTCTGCCGGGATATCTGGCGCAAAAGCGCCGGCTGGCGGGACGCTATCATGCCGTTTTTGCCGACGTCGACGGCATCGATCACGTGCAGGAGCCGGCTGAATGCATCAGCAATTACTGGATCAACATTCTGCTTTTGCGGCCGGGATTCGAGAAGCTGCGCGTGCCGATCCTTGAGGCCGCCAATGCCGTCGGTGTCGGCTGCCGGGCTGCATGGGTGCCGATATCCCAGCTTCCAATGTATACGCATTGCCCTAAAATGGACCTGAGCGGCACACAGGACCTGTATAACCGGGTGATCAATGTCCCGAGCAGCCCGCATCTGATGGCGGAAAGCTGACCGGAAAAGAGTTTCCAACAGGCTTACCGGGCTTTATCAAGGCCTTCAACGGACCACGGGCAGCGGCCTCAACACAGGACAAGTACCAAACGATGACGGACAAGAAACACGCAGATGTCTGCATTGTCGGCGGCGCCGGCCACGTCGGGCTGCCGATGGCGTTATCCTTTGCCAACGCCGGCTCTCGCGTACAGATCTATGATATCAACGAAAAAACACTGGCGACCATTGCGTCGGGAACCATGCCGTTCGTTGATGAAGGTGCCGAGGCCTATCTGCGCCATGCGCTGGATAACGATCTGCTGACGCTGACCGCCGATCCCGCCGATATCACGCCGACCGGCACGCTGGTCATCACCATCGGCACGCCGGTCGACGAGTTTCTCAACCCGTCGCACAGCGCCGTCAAATCTTCCATTGATGCCCTAATCCCGCACATTACCGATGCCCATCTGATTGTCTTGCGCTCAACGCTCTATCCGGGGACCACGCAATGGCTGGACCGGTATCTGAAGCAGTGCGGCAAGAAATCCCGCGTTTCATTCTGCCCTGAGCGCTCGGTTCAGGGCCGGGCTATCAACGAACTGGCTGAATTGCCGCAGATCATCAGCGGCACGTCGGATGCCGCCATCGCTGAAGCCATGGCATTTTTCGCGCCTGTCGTTCCGGAGATGATTGAGCTACCGCCACTCGAAGCTGAATTCGTCAAGCTGTTCGACAATTCATACCGCTATATTGAGTTTGCCATCGCCAATCAGTTTTTCATGGTAGCTGATCAGGTCGGCGCCGATTATTCTAAAATTCATTTTGGCATGACACATGGATACGAGCGGGCCAAACACATGCCAAGACCGGGCTATACAGCGGGGCCATGTTTGTTCAAAGACACCATGCAGATCGCCGCTTTTGCCCGCAACCAGTTTTCCCTGGGCAACTCGGCAATGTTGGTCAACGAAGGCCTGGTTCTGTATGTGATCGAGAAAATTGCTGCAGAGTTTGATCTCGCCAAGATCACAATCGGCTTGCTTGGTATGGCCTTCAAGGCGAACAGCGATGATACCCGCGCGTCGCTCAGCTATAAAATGAAGAAGCATCTAATTATGCGGGCCAAAAATGTACTGACCTCCGATCCGTATGTTCGCGATGACCCCACACTTTTACCAATGGATCAGGTCATTGAGCAAAGCGATGTGCTGATCGTTTGTGCGCCGCATGCCGACTATCGCGGCATGGATGTTAAGGGTAAGCCTGTGTTTGACGTCTGGAACCATATTGTCACACCGGCTCCGGCCAATGTCATCAAAGGTATGGCATGAGCAAAAAAGTTGTCGTTACCGGCGGCACCGGTTTCATCGGACAGGCACTGGTCCGCCGCCTTGTCTCCGCAGGCCATCAGGTCCGCGTCTTCGACAACGATTCCAGGGGCTCGGCCTCCCGGCTCAAAAACATTCTCAGTGATATCCAGCTGGTCGCAGGCGACATTCGCGACGCCGAAGCCGTCGCCAGGGCAATCGCCGGGCAGGATGCCGTCTGGCACCTCGCGTATGTGAACGGCACTGAATTCTTTTATGAAAAGCCTGATCTGGTGCTTGATGTCGGGGTCAAGGGCATGATCAACGTTGTCGATGGCTGCCGGGTCCACAATGTCTCGGAGTTGATCTATGCTTCAACCTCCGAGGTCTATCAGACCCCGAGCGTGGTGCCGACACCTGAAAACGTCGCCATGATCGTGCCGGACCCAACCAATCCGCGCTATTCCTATGGTGCCGGCAAAATAATCGGCGAGATGCTGGCGCTTCACACCGCCACCCGGTTCATGGACAAGGTGCAAATTTTTCGGCCACATAACGTCTATGGTCCGGATATGGGCTGGGAACACGTGCTGCCGCAGTTTGTTTTACGAATGCACGCACTTTGTCAGCAATCCGACGCCAATCCCTTGTCGTTTCCGATTCAGGGCGAAGGCTTGGAAACCCGGGCCTTCACGTATATCGATGATTTCATCGATGGCGTTATTTTGATGAATGAAAAAGGTGACAGCGGCGAGATATTCCACATCGGCAACCCCGAAGAAATCGCCATACGCGACGTCGCAAAACTTGTCGGCGCCTATTTTGGCCGCACCATTGAAATTGATGCCCAACCCCTGCAGAAAGGCGGCACGCCCCGGCGCTGCCCCGATATCGGTAAGCTCCGAGCGCTTGGTTATGCGCCGAAAATCATGCTTGCCGAGGGATTCCCGAAACTCGCCGACTGGTATGTCGCGTATCATCAAAAGAACCCCCATCGTTAAGGGCTTTGGCGTTTTCAACAATGGCTGCTTTCCGGAATACCCGAGGCCAACAAACAATGTGGACCCTGCGTATGTTATAGGTTATGCAGAGCTGAACGTTAGTACTGTGTTAAATTTACAATGTTTTGCGCTCGTTAATGGAATATCCGGCCTCTGAAACTAATGATTGGTAGATTTTATGGCACTTTATGATGGCATCGAAACCATGACCGGGCGCGACAGTGCCCTTGCTGAAAGAAAAGCTCGTGAATCCTCCCATTCTGTGCCTAATTTCCAACGCCCTATCATCACGCGGCGGGCCGGTCAGCAAAATACGATGACCGTTAAAGATGCATTGTCTGCGTTTTCTGCCAAGAACAAGTCAAAGGTCGTGCTGTTCCGCCCACCGGCAGTATTCTCGGCGCGTGCCTACAGCACACCCGTTTCAGCCGCTTTGGGCCCCGCCTATCTGGCCGGCCTGTTGGAAGAGGCCGGATACCTGGTTGATGTTGTCGACGCCATCGGCGAAGGCTTACAGAACATTCGCGTTTCCAAAGACGGGCGCTTCAAGTTTCAGGGCCTTGACAGCAAGGCGATCATTGAACGTATCGGCCCTGATACGGATGTTCTGGGCGTCTCCATCATGTTTTCACAGGGCTGGCCGCAGATGCGTGCGGTTATCGAGGATGTAAAACGGGCCTATCCAAACCTCGTAATTGTCGCCGGCGGCGAACATCCGACGGCGATGCCGGAATATATCCTGAACGACTGCCCGGAAATCGAATACATCATTACCGGCGAGGCTGAACTGGCGCTTCTCGAGTTTCTGCATCTGCACTTTATCGGGCAGCCGGTTTCGGATATTCCGGGGCTCGCTCTTTTAGGGAGTGACGGCCAGTATATCTACAACGGGTTATCGCGCAGGATTGCGGATTTTGCCAATTTGCCCAAACCAGCATGGCATCTTTGCCATGTTGAGAACTTCTTCATTGGTACCTGGACACACGGCATTCCCTACGGGCGGAATATGCTCATACTGGCAACCCGCGGTTGCCCATATCAATGTACTTTCTGTTCCAGCCCGACAATGTGGACGACGCGCTACGTGATGCGCCCGGCGACCGAAGTGGTCGATGAAATCGAATGGCTGATCGAAACTTACGATGCCAACAGTTTCGATTTTGCCGATCTTACAGCCATTGTAAAAAAAGACTGGGTGCTTGAATTCTGTACCGAATTGAAGCGCCGTAATCTTGATATTGTCTGGCAGTTGCCATCGGGAACGCGATCGGAAGCGCTTGACCGGGAAACATTGCAAAGCATCTATGATGCCGGTTGTCGTTTGTTGACATATGCCCCCGAAAGCGGCTCCGAGGATTCTCTGAATAAAATCAAAAAGAAAGTTAAGCTCAAAAATCTTGCCGAGAGCCTCAGCGCTGCCGTCGATATTGGCCATACCGTAAAAATTAATCTGATCGTCGGATTCCCGCATGAAACGCGACGGCATTGCTTGGATACGATCTTATTCGCCATAAAAGCCGCCAGACTTGGCATCCACGACTGTCTGGTTTCAATTTTTACGCCTTATCCAGGCTCCGAGCTGTTTGATGAACTGTGCCGCGATAAAGTCATCAAAACCATAAATGATGAATACTTCAACGACCTGACGTTACAGTTTGATTTATCGATCAAGGATTCATACTGCAAATATATGACGGCCTGGGAAACCGCCATATACAGAATTATCGGCATGGGTATGTTCTACAGTGTTTCGTTCCTTGCGCACCCTTCGCGTGCGCTGCGGTTGATGCAGGTATTTTATAAATCTGATTTCAAACCCAGCACAGTCCTTGAGCAAAGATTGCACGATATGTTCGCCTCAAAAAGAATTGCTCGCCAGCACAATAGCAATTGAACCGGCTCTCATCCTGATACTGAAATGAATTCGCGTTCATGATCAATTTTTTATTCCCGAACCGACAAAACCATGGATGCGTTGTATCCTGGCTATTGACACAAACCTGTTTGAGCGTTGCGACAAGCCATCGGTATCCTTTCTTTTCTGTGACAAAGAGCTTGCCGCATGCGTGATCGTGGCAACGGCTACTTATTTTTCACCGGCACGTTCTGGCAGGTAGAAGCCTTGGCTTCCTTGACGGCTTTTTTGGCGGTGATGCTCTGCCTGATCCGCGTCTATAATTCCGTTTCATTTGCAGAGCCCCTGCAGCTTATGACCAGTGGCGACGAAGTCTCTTCGGTCTTTGCCATATGGAAGGCAAAACAATGGATGGTGGTCTATACTGACCGCTTTCAGCCGCCGTTTAATTTGGCAGATTTTAACTGGCTGTTTTACCAGGCAAATGCAGTTTGGGCCGGTTTCTGGCTCAATGTCCTCGGGCTTGACGACGCATGGTTGCCAACCCTGACGCGCAGCTGGACTTTCGTTGGCTGCATCGCAGGAGCTGTCGCATTGTTCATTCTTTTTAACGGTGTCCTCCGCCGTGGCGGCACGCCAAACGGCTTGCTGGCACTCAGTTTATCTTTATTGATGGTATTCGGTCCCCTTTATGGATTCTGGTCGTTCACGACCCGGCCGGATGTCTGGGCCACCAGCCTTGAAATCATCGCTGTGGTTTCATTTGTCTCTCTTTATCGCACACACGCCATGGTTTCCGTTATTGTCGCTTCCGCCCTTGCCTACATGGCATGGAGCTTCAAGCAGACAACGGTATTCGGTCTTGGGGGCATCGGATTATTCTTGTTGTTGCGAGGCGACTTCATGCGACTCGCCGTATTGAGCGTCATCAGTATTCTGCTTTGGACGGTCACAATCCTTTTGCTGAGTGACATTTATTTTGAAACCCTGTTCACGATCGGTCATCCCTTGCTGTTCAATGGCGACAGGGTTGTTAGAAATTTAATCAATGTCGCTTTGAAGACTTCCTATCTCTGGCTGCCAATGTCGGTATTCATGTTGGTTTCGATATCCAAAAACCGCAAGGCTCTGAATTTCAAGCACGACGGACTGTTTCTAGCGCTGTGCGGGATTGTCATGTCATTGCCGACATCAATTTTCATGACGATGCAGACCGGAAGCGCTGAGAACTATTATTTCACGTCGGTGTTTTTTTTAAGCTTCGCGCTTGTTTGTTTCTTATCGATGATGCCGTCCTTACCCGCCGGTTTTCAAAATGCTGCCAATCAATTTTTGAAATGCGGCTTTATCCTGACATCATTTGCAGTGTTAGCCGTGTTGAGCGGCCTGCATGGAACGCTGAAAGCCCCAGGCAATCAGGAATTGATTGATACTAGAAAAGCCTGCCTGGATACGCTTGAGAGACCGCTGTATGTTGATAACCGCATCTTGTCACTGCCGTGGATGACACCTGGTAGTCCCTCATTCGTTCGCTCATTTTACTATGAACGCGAACGTGAACTCGGTCGCCCGTTTGGCGAAGGTGGCATAGGCGGTATGATCGATAAGGGAAAGTTCAAGACGCTTGTAATTCCTGGCAAGGCCCCTCCGAACGCCGTTGATGGCTCCGATTTGAGGCTCTATCAGCCGTTGCCTGAAACATGTGGAGACATGACAATTTTTGTTCCCAAACAATAAAGGCATAACGCGATTGAGTTCAGTCATTTGCATTGGATAGATAATGATTACACGTTACCGTGCACAAAAGAGAGAAACCTGTCGCATTTGTGGAAAAAAGGATTTGATTCGTTATCTCTCTCTTGGCGACCAACCGCCGTCGAATGCCTTTTTGATCGTCTCTGACATCGCCCACGAACAGCGCTTCCCGCTGGATGTTTATCTGTGCACCGAGTGCGGCCTGTCGCAACTTCTGGATATCGTGTCGTCCGAAGATATTTTCGATGACTATGCCTATTTGTCTTCGACGTCACGGGCTCTGTGCTATCATTACCAGAGTATGATTGACGATGTGCTGAGCCTGCTAGAACCCGCCCCCGACAGTCTGGTCATCGATATCGGCTGCAATGATGGCATAACACTGAATTGCTATCCGGCAGATACCTATCGGACTGTGGGAATCGAGCCATCGAGCGCCGGGCGCTATGCTCGCGAACGTGGCTTTGAGGTGATCGAACGGTTTTTTAATGAACAATGCGGCTCCGATATCGCTACGTCACACGGGCCGGCCAAAATTGTTACCGCAACTAATGTCTTTGCTCATGTCGATGACATCGCCGGATTTGCCGCCGGGGTCCGAGAAGTTCTGGCCGATGATGGTGTCTTCGTGATCGAGTTTCCGTATCTCGTCGATATGATAGAAGCGCTGTATTTTGATACGATCTATCACGAACATTTGTCCTACCTAAGCCTTGCTCCGCTTGATGTGCTGTTCGCCAACACCGGCCTCAGGGCATTCCGCGTTGAACGCACGGAAGTCGGCGCATCGGGCCCGGCGCTCAGGCTTTTCGTCTGCAAACGAGAAGCAAAATTTGCCGACAATCAGAGCATCATTGATCTGCGCGCCGCGGAAATCTCTTGGAAAATCAGGAATATCGGGGCCTACCAGCGTTTTGCCGGGCGGGTTCGGGAAACCGGCGAAACCCTTCTGGCAATGATGCGCACGCTGCAGGCAAGCGGCGCAAAAATCGCCGCATACGGTGCCCCCGCCAAAGGCAACACATTGCTCAACTTCATCAAGGCCGACACGTCATTGATAGATGTCGTCGCAGAAAACAATGATCTCAAAATCGGCAAACTAACACCGGGCACACATATACCTATTGTATCCGATGATGACTTCATGGCCGGCGGATACAGCCATGCGCTTTTGCTAGCATGGAATTATCTGGACTTTTTTCTGGAGAAGTCGCCATACATAAAAAATGGCGGGACGTTTATCGTGCCTGTGCCCAAACCCGTACTTCGTCCTTAATGCCAGCAGGGCCAACAGCATGATCGAATTAGATATCGTTATTCCGGTATTCAATGAAGGCAAGAATATCATTTCCCTGCTGGAAGATGTTCGCCGGCACGTCGAAACGCCCTATAGGGTCCTCATCTGCTATGACTTCGACGGCGATGACACGCTTGCCGCTGTTGAGCAGTATCAACACAAAGATACGACTGAAATTGTCCTGGTAAAGAATATCGGGCGTGGACCGAATCTCGCCGTGGTAAGCGGCATTCACCAGTCAACGGCACCATTTGTACTGGCTCACATGGCCGATGATGATTTTAATGCCGACGTTATCGATACAATGGTCGACCGGGCAAAATCCGGCGCCGCAATCGTTGCCGGAAGCCGATTTGTCCCCGGCGGCTGCATGGACGGGTGTGTTTGGTACAAAAAATTGTTAACCGTAACGGCAAATTATTCCATGTTCATCTTGGGTCGCTCGCCGATCCGCGACAATACAAATGGCTTCAAGCTTTTTACCCGCAAACTTCTAGAGGCTATTGAGCTGGAATCCACTGAAGGGTTTACCTATGCCATCGAACTGGTTGCCAAAGCACACCGCCTCGGCCTTCGTATCGATGAAATTCCGGCTAAATGGTACGAGCGCCGCGAAGGCGAAAGCCGGTTTCAGATTCTGCCCTGGATCAAGCCGTATCTGCGCTGGTATTTTTACACCTATGCAACGACGTGGCTGGGCAGGGGGCCTGAAACACTGCGCCGGACTCCCAAATAACGCGATGATTTCCGGAAACCGCTCGCCCTACGGCAAACGGCCGTATGAGTCCTCAAAGCGCACAATGTCGTCTTCTTCGAGATACGCGCCGGTCTGCACTTCGATCATGTGGATGTCCGTTGCTGTCCGGTTTTCCAGGCGATGGTTTTCGCCGGCCGGAATGTAGATCGACTGATTTGCCTTGAGCGTGATTTCCTGATCGCCTTTGGTCACCGTCGCCGTGCCGTCGACCACCACCCAGTGTTCGGCGCGATGCTGATGCCGCTGCAGCGATAACCGGCCGCCCGGCCTGACGGTGATGCGCTTGGCTCTGAAGCCGCTGCCACGATCGATATCCTGATACGAGCCCCACGGGCGATGCACTTTATTGGCGGTTTCGACTTCTGCCCTTCGACCGGCATGAAGATCATCGACGACCCCGCGCAAGTCCTGCGAAACGCTGCGGTCCATCACCAAAACGCAATCGTCGGTCGCAACCACCACCAGTCCCTCGACACCGACCAGCGTCGCCAGACCGTGTTCCGCCTGGACAAGACAGTTTTGGGCGTTGCTCAACACAACATCGCCGATACAGGCGTTGCCGTCGGCATCGTGCGGCAGTGCCCGCCAGATGGCATCCCATGAGCCAATATCGCTCCAGCCCATATCAACCGGGACAACGGCGCCCAGCGTACTGCCTTCCATCACCAGCCGGTCAAACGACTCGATCGGAAATTCGGCGTAGGCGTTGGCATCGAGACGGATAAAGTCGAGATCGCGTTTGCTTTCGGCAGTGGCGCGCCGGGCCACCGCAACCATTCCCGGCGATGCGCTGTCAAACGCCTGCAAGGCGGTCTTCGCCGACATCGCAAAAATCCCCCCGTTCCAAAAATGGCGGCCCGTTTCGACAAAGCGGGTCGCCGTTTTTATGTCCGGCTTTTCGGTAAAGCGAATGATGTCGCGGACCCCTTCAAGGCCCTGCGCCGCTGCACCGGATTCTATGTAGCCATAACCCGTTTCAGGGCTGTCGGCATGAATCCCGAACGTGACGATGCGCCCGGCGATGGCCGCGGCACGGGCGATATCGACCGCCGCTAGAAACTTTTCGGGCGCGCGGATCAGATGATCGGAGGGCAAAACCAGCATCACCGCATCTTCACCATGCGCCGTTTCCACATGGGCGGCGGCGGCGGCGATGGCGGCGGCGGTATTTCTGGCTTCCGGTTCCAGCAGGATATCGCACGGTACCAGACCGGCATCGCGCAATTGCTCGGCGACCATGAAACGATGTTCGTCGTTGCAGACAAATACCGGCCGCGCAAAAACTTCGGGGTTGGTGACGCGCCTTGTCGTTGCGACGATCAGGCTCTCGTCACCGGTCAGGGCCAGAAACTGTTTCGGGCGTGCCCGCCTTGAAAGCGGCCACAGTCTGGCCCCCATGCCGCCGGACAGTATGACCGGGACGATCTGCATTAAAATTTTCGGGACTCAATCAAGGTCGGGTCCATATTCCTGAGCCGCAGGAACTGCGCAAGGATATGCATGATGGATTGGTGCACGTCTTCAATGACGCCGTAGTTGTCGGCCTGAACATGCAGATTAACATCCGCCAGTGCTGCGGTTCGACCGCCGGCAAAGCCGCTGAAGGCGATCACTTTGACATGGTTTTCTTTAGCCCACGATGCCGCGCGGACGACGTTTTCGCTGTCCCCCGATGACGATATCGTAATCAGGACATCGCCGGGACCGGCCAGGGTGCGCAACTGATAGGAAAAAATCTCGGCAAAGGAAATATCGTTGGCGATGGCCGTCAGGGTTTCCACCGTCGAGACCAGCGACACCACCCTTGGTTTGATTCTGGTATCGGTCTGGACACCCTTCAGATGATCACAATGATAGTGATTGGAAATCGCCGCTGAGCCGCCGTTGCCGCAGACATAAACGGTGCCGCCCTGGGCATAGGTGACATCCAGCAGATCGCAGGCCTTGTCCATGGCCGCGCGGTCAATCGACGCAAAAGCCCGGGCCACCTGATCCGCGTAAGCGTCGATATAGGCGGCAATGCCGTCGAAGGGTTTATCCGGAAATGTCATGGTTTCCTATATCCCGTTTGACGCGCTCAGGCAACCGGCCCGCGCGCCCGCCGAACGCCGCGCAGCAGCACGCCGCCGACAACAAAAAACACCAGAATACTCGCCATACCGATGCGCTGGCTGCCACTGGCCGCCGTCAGCATGCCGACCAGCATCGGCCCCATAAAGGCCGTTGCCTTGCCCGACAGGGCATAAAGACCAAACATCTCGGTACGGATTTCCGGCGGCGCCAGATGCGCCATCAGCGAGCGGCTGGCCGATTGCGCCGGCCCGACGAACAGCCCGAGCGACATGCCTATTACCCAGAACTGGCCGATATCCGTAACCACCAGAATGCCCGCCCCCAAAATCGTCAGCGCCGTCAGCGAAACATAAATCACCGGCATCGGTCCCCAGCGGTCGTCGAGCCAGGCAAAACCGAGCGCCCCCAGTCCGGCCATCACGTTCATGCCGATGCCGAAGACGATCAGATCGGCAAAGCTCATCCCGAACGTGCCGGCGGCATAGATGCCGCCGAACGCAAACAGCGTATTGAGGCCGTCGGTATAAATCATTCTGGCGATCAGAAAGCGAAAGATCGTCGCGTGCGCACGGGCTTTTCTGAAGGTCTCGAACAGTTCCAGAAAGCCCCGGCGGATCGCTTCAGTACCCTTGATGCCGGTGCGCGGCCGATCCGGCGAAAACAGAAACACAGGGATCGCAAAAACCGCCATCCATACCGCAACGAAAGGGCCGACCACCCGCAGGTGTTCGGCCTTTTCCTTATCAAGCCCGAACAGCGGCGTATCCGTCTGCACAAAAAGAACCAGAACCAGCGCCAGACAGATCAGCCCGCCGATATATCCGGTGCCCCAGCCCCAGCCCGAGACCCATCCGATTTTCGTATCGCTGACCAGATCCGGCAGCATCGCATTGTAAAACACCATCCCGGTCTCGAAGGCGATGTTGGCAACGGCAACGAGTATCAGTCCGGGGATAATCATGCCGGGCTCGGGCACCACCAGCCACAGCGCCGCACTGGCAATAACGCAGCCGATGGTTGCCACCAGCAGCCAGGGTTTGCGGGGGCCGGTATGATCGGCGACGGCACCGACTATCGGGCTGATCAAAGCAACGATCAGTGCCGACCAGCCGATCGCCTGACCCCATAACGCGGTGCCGCTGACTTCGTCGGCAGCAACGCCCTTGGTGAAGTAAGCCGCAAACACGAAGGTGACGATAACCGTCGGAAATGCCGAGTTGGCCCAGTCATACAGGCACCACGCTGCAATCCCGAGGTTTGTGCGCCGTTTAACTTTTGGCACCGTCGACCATGGTTCTGAGCTGGCGGCTGGCAACCGCGATCATCGACAGGTCGTTGACCTCGACATGCCACAACTCGCCCAGCATCAGATCGGTCGGATCCACCAGACCGGGGTTGGCGGCGATCCATTCATCGACGGCCTCGAGCGGCGATTTCCCCTTGTTGGTGATATCGAGTACCGCTTCCGCCAGATGCAGTTGATGCGAATAGATTTCCTCGACCAGTGCGGCAATCGCCAGCTGCTGCCAGTGGCTTTCGGAATCCAGTCCCTCCGCCGCCGCCCGCAAGCGGCCCATGCGGAACCGAGTGCCGATGGCAAAGTAGCCCTGGGCAACGGACAGCACATCGGCTTTGCGCTTCATCGCCAACCGGACGATATCGCACCCCGAATACAGATTGACCAGATTGGAGACTTTGAGCGCCAGAGATTCCGGCACGCCATGATCGATATAGATTGCCGCTCGCGACTTCAGATCGCCGACATAATGCTTCGGCAGCGTCGACGTCAGATTGTGCGCCAGCTTCTGCATGCCCTCGGCAAACGCGGCACAGTTGCTGCCGATATCGAGACCGTTGTCGCCATGCCTGAGGAACCACAGCGTCACCCATTCCAGCAGATGATGCGTATCGATCATCATCGAGGTCTGCGTTGCCGCCGGCACCTTGTTGTCGAGCGCTTCGATTTCGCTCCACAGCTTCTGCATATCGAAGATTTCCTGAGCGATGAACCAGGCCCTGGCAATATGCGCGACACCCAATCCGGTTTTATCGCGAACCTCGTTGATGAAGCTGCCGCCCATGCGATTGACCAGATTGTTGGTCAGACGCGTGGCAATGATTTCCCGGCGCAGGCGGTGCTTGGCGATGTCATCGCGGTAGGCAACCCGCAACGGCGACGGAAAATATTTGACCAAATCATTGAACAGATAAGGATCGTCCGGCACTTTTGATGCCAGCAATTCGTCATAGGTCCACAGCTTGGCATAGGACAGCAGCACGGCGATTTCCGGCCGGAAAAGTCCGTGCCGGATCGCGGCACGTTCCGCCATCATTTCATCATCGGGCAGATACTCGACGGCTCTGTTGAGACGTTCTGCCCGTTCAAGGGTTTTCATCAGACGGTGCTGATTGTCGAGCGCGCTCAAGCCGCGTGCCTGGATCAGCGTGATTGCCTGACTTTGGTCATAGTTGTGCCGCAACACCAGACCACCCACCTCGTCGGTCATTTTCGCCAACAGCTTGTTGCGGGCAGCCTGACCGAGACGACCGGCCTGGGTAACCTGACCGAGAAGGATCTTGATGTTGACCTCGTGATCCGATGAATCGACGCCGGCGGAATTGTCGATACTGTCGGTGTTCAGACGGCCGCCATGTGCGGCAAATTCGATCCGTCCGAGCTGCGTGGCACCAAGATTGGCACCCTCGCCTATGACCTTGGCCCTGATCTCGGCACCATTGATGCGGATCGCATCATTGGCCCGGTCGCCAACATCGGCAGCGGATTCATGTGCCGCCTTGATGTAGGTGCCGATGCCGCCGAACCACAACAGATCGGCGTCATGCTTGAGGATCGTCTTCATCAGTTCGTTCGGCGTGACGATATCCTTATCAATGCCGAACCGCGCCTTGATCTGCGGTGTCAGCTTCAGGGATTTGGCGCTGCGTTCATAGATCTCGCCGCCCTTCGACAGTTTGCTTTTGTCGTAGTCGCTCCATGACGAGCGGCCCATATCGAACAATCGCTTGCGTTCTGCCCAGGTGCTCGCCGGATCGGGATCGGGATCGACGAAGATGTGCATGTGATTGAATGCCGCCAGCAGCAGAATGTGCTTCGACAGCAGCATGCCGTTACCGAACACGTCGCCCGACATGTCACCGACACCGGTGCAGGTGAAATCATCGGTCTGGATGTTGATGTTGATTTCGCGGAAATGCCGCTTCACCGATTCCCATGCACCGCGCGCAGTGATGCCCATTTTCTTGTGGTCATAGCCCTGACTGCCGCCGGAGGCGAAGGCATCACCGAGCCAGTGGCCGTATTCGATCGAGACTCCGTTGGCAATATCCGAAAATGTCGCCGTGCCCTTGTCGGCGGCGACCACCAGATACGGATCGTCATCATCAAGGATGACGACATTTTTCGGATGCGTGATTTTGGGTCCAGCAATGTTGTCGGTGATGTCAAGAAGTCCGGACAGGAAGATTTTGTAGCACGCAATGCCTTCGGCCAGAAACGCATCGCGGCTGTTGTCGGCGGGCGGATGCTTGCAGACGAAACCGCCTTTTGATCCGACCGGCACGATGACCGCATTCTTGACCTGCTGCGCCTTGACCAGACCCAGCACTTCGGTGCGGAAATCTTCCGGCCGGTCCGACCAGCGCAGACCGCCGCGGGCAACGTAGCCGAAGCGCAGATGCACGCCTTCGACGCGCGGACTGTAAACCCAGATTTCACGGAACGGTCGCGGCAGCGGCATGTCTTCGACAGTGCGCGAATTGATCTTGAACGAGACGTAGGATTTCGGCAGGCCGTCGGCACCCGGCTGGAAATAGTTCGTGCGGATCAGTGAATCGAGCAGGTTGAGGAAGCGCCGCAGGATACGATCCTCGTCGGCACTGGCCACTGCTTCCAGTTTCTCGATATATTTTTCGCGCATCTTTGCCGGGTTGGCTTTGCTCTTGGTCTTCGTCGCAGGATCGAAAATCGTCTGGAACATATCGACCAGCAAGCGGGCAAAGCCGGGATGGCGGGCAATCGTCTGTTCCATGTAGGCCTGTGAAAAAGTGATGCCGACCTGACGCAGATATTTGCAAAAGGCGCGCAGCACGACGATCTCGCGCCATGTCAGTCCGGCACCGACGACCAGCGCATTGAAGCCGTCGCTTTCCGCATCACCATGCCAGACACGGGCGAAGGATTCCTCGAAGTTGTCCCGGATCGCCGCGACATCGATGGCCGCACCATTGCGTTGCTCAAGTCCAAAATCGTGAATGACCAGTCTGTTGAAGCTGGTACCGGCGAGCCGGACTTCGTGCGGACCGGCCTCGTTGATGACCTTGAATCCCATGTGCTCAAAAACCGGCAGAACATCGGAGAGCGGAATTTCCAAGTCCGGATTATAAAGCTTGAAGCGGACCGCGTTGTCGCCGGCCCCGGCGGGTTTGTACAAATGGAATTTAATGCTGCCACTGGCATCGACCTCGTCAATGCGGTGCAGATCAAACAGCACTTCATCGGTGGAATACTGCGTCTGGTACGATTGCCCGAAAGCCGATTTGAAACGTCCGTGCAGGGTATGTGCCTGGGCTTCACCAAGTTCTGTAATCAGCGCATCCAGAACCTTGTCGCCCCATGAGCGGGCGGCGTCGGTGATTTTCTTTTCAAGGGCATCGATATCGTATTTCGGAATCTTGCGTTCCGTCAGCTTGATGATCATGTGCACCCGAGCCAGCGGTGAATCGCCGAGCTGGGTGAAAAATGCCGACGGCTGACCGTTGACGGCGTCGGATAAAATTTCCTGAATTTTTTGTCTGAGCCCGGTGTCGTAACGATCACGCGGTACGAACACCATGCACGACAGATAGCGTTTGAACGCATCTTCGCGGACGAACAATGCAACGCGCTGGCGTTCCTGAAGATACAGAATGCCGGTGGCAATTTTGAAAAGCGTATCTTCCTTGATCTGGAACAATTCATCGCGCGGATAGGATTCCAGAATATTGATAAGCGCTTTGCCGTCGTGGCTGTCGCGCGAAAAACCGGCACGGTCGACGATGTTCTGCAGACGACGGCGCAGCAGCGGAATGTTGCGGGGCGACAGGTTGTAGGCCACCGAGGTGAACAGACCGACAAACAGGCGATGGCCGATCACCTTGCCGTTTTTGTCGATTTTCTTGATGCCGATGGCGTCCATGTGCACCGAGCGGTGAACGACTGAACGCTGGTTGGTTTTGGTCACGCTGAGCAGATCGCGTTCGCCGAGAAATTCCGCAATCTCTGCCGAGATCGTGCCCTGCGCCTGAAACGCCTCGAACACGGCAACGCCGGGATCGCGCAACACGCCGAGACCGGACGAGCGGTCAATGCTGACCTGCGTTTTTTTACCGGTGCCGGAAATTTTGTATTCGCGGAAACCCAGGAACGTAAAATGATTGTCATACAGCCAGCGCAGCAGTTCGCGAACCTCGATGGATTCCTCGATCTGGATGCCGCGCGGTTCGTGTTCAAGATCGGCGATCACACCTTCCATGCGTTCGCGCATCGGCCGCCAGTCCTCGACCGCAGCCCGGACATCTTCGAGAACCTTCTTCAGGGTCGCGGCGATTTCCTTCATTGCCACAACCGGCTGCTGGGTCACCTGAAAATGCATGAAGCTTTCGCTTCTGGCGTCAATGTCCTGATGACCGCGCTCCAGTATTTCGAGCACAGCACCGGCCTTGTTGCGGCGCACCTTGCAGATCGGATGGATCACCAGATGGATCGGCAGTTCCCGGCGCGTCAGTTCGGCGGCCACGGAATCCACCAGGAACGGCATGTCGTCGGTGACGATTTCGATCACCGTGTGATTGGTCGCCCAGCAGTCGGTCTTCGCGTCCGGGGTATAGACGCGGATGTTCGCCGTTCTCGGTTTGCGGATTTTTCCGGTCGCCAGGTGTGCTCCCGCCATACCGGCCAGCTCGGTGCCGCTCAGGCCGTCGAGTTCATGTGCCGGGACATGCGCAAAATATTCACCGATAAAGGACCTGAGCTGTTTGCCCTGATTGCCTTTGGAGGATTTTTGTGCGGCTTTTTGTGCGATGGCGACGAGCGCGCCGCCCGCTGAATCGGTATTCGGCATTAGATGCTCCCTTTGCCCGTCTGTTTATCGGGTCATTGTCCTGTGAGGCTATCGCATCCTGAGGAAGAGGGGAAGTGACGGCTTCAAGAAACTCCGGCGCCGGGGAAATCGGCCTAGAAGCTTACCGACAGGCTGACGGCACCAAATCGGTCCGGTTCGGCCTGCGTATCGAACTCGCGGGTGCGCATGACATGGGTGAAGGCAAAGCGGATGTTCTGATAGGTAACGGCGACGCCGGCGACGAAGTCACCGACCAGCGGCTTCTTGTCGACACTGTGACTGTCGGAGAAGGTATTGCCGTCGAGAAAAATATTGCGCAGCACCCAGCGCCCGTCGAAGCCGGCAAACGCATACCACGCCAGTCTTTCCGTCGGATTGATGGCACCAAAGCCGGACGGACTGGGGCGGATCAGCGGCGGGCCGTAATCGACATACAGTTCCTGGCCGACGCGGAAAATCATGCCGCCGTTCATGTGCGTGTAGATATTGCCGAGCGATGCGCCGAGGTGCGGCACCGCGTCCGCCTCGAACCCGGCAAAACGCAGCGGCTTGAAGCGCCATTGACGCTCGCCGATCAGGTTGACCCCGGGCTCGTTGTTGATCTGGTTATCCCAGCCCTTCGAGGTCTCGACACCAATCAGCTTGTGATAATTGTTCTGCACCTCTTCGCCCAGTGCCGCCGGTCCGACGACGCCGAATTCCAGGGCCATCCTGTCGAGCGTTTCCGTGAAATGCTCGCCGATGCCCTTGTCGGCTTCGGCATAAAGCGATGCCGAGGCATACAGCCAGCCGGCATAAGGGCGGTCATTGGTTATCAGGCTGCGTGCCTCGGTATCGCTGGGCGTGTAAATGTTGTGGCCCATTTCCAGCCCCAGCCGGCCGCCACGCACATCGGCCAGCGGATACAGCATCTGCAGGGCTTCGCGCACTTTCGGCATGTCAGTGCCGTCTTCAACATCCGAGACCCAGCCGACGCGGACACCATTGGAATAATGCCGGTCGGTGTTGGCGATGCGGTCGTTTTCGACGTTCAGCGTCCAGGTGCCGGCAACGCCGATACCCGTGCCGCCCAGCAGGGCGCACCCGAGGAAGCCCAGAAACACGATTTTATGACCCAGTGAACGCATGCAGATACATAGCGCGATCCTGTCCCGGGGGGAAGGCCATCTTGCAGTGCAATATCCCAGATATAATCAGCCGACTTCAGTCCGCCCTATGGGCAAACCGTAAAATCGGAATTTTTGGGGGAAGGGAATGGAGCGGGCGATGAGATTCGAACTCACGACATCAACCTTGGCAAGGTTGCGCTCTACCCCTGAGCTACGCCCGCACCATGCAGCTTTCGGCAACCGCCCAAAGCGGAGGGGATAATACGCATCGCATCACTGTTTTCAAGCGCCAAATAGCAATTTTTTCCGATACTTGGCCGATTCGCCCGCCGGATCACCGCCGGATCACCGCCAGTTGACCGCCAGCCCTTGTCGTCAGGCGTTTGCTCGTCCATTTATAGGGGGTTGAGACCACACCAGACATCGAAGTTCAGCAGCGACTTGATTGGGGAAAAGAGCATGGAATTCAAGATCAACCCGGACGGCAGCATGACGCCGAAACAACCGCAACCCGGTGCCGGCACGGCTGTTGCAGGCGCGGCATCGCAATCGGGTGCGCCCCGGGAACTCGTCCTCGATGCCCATTCGCCGCAAGGACTCGACGCCAGACCCGTCGGTGACGGCGCCGCGGCACTGATTTCCGATTCCGATACCAATAACTTCATGAACGATGTCATCGAAGCATCCATGCAGATACCGGTGATTGTCGATTTCTGGGCCCCGTGGTGTGGCCCATGCAAGCAACTGGGGCCGCTGCTCGAGAAACTGGTCCGCGAAGCCGGCGGTACCGTCAAGATGGTCAAGATCAACGTCGACGAGAATCAAGAACTGGCCGCACAGATGCGTATACAGTCGATTCCGGCCGTTTATGCCTTCAAGGACGGGCAACCGGTCGACGGCTTCATGGGGGCGTTGCCGGAAAGTCAGCTCAAGGCCTTTGTCGACAAACTGACCGATGGCGCCAAGGGTGCGGTTGATCAGATTCTCGATCAGGCCGACGCCGAACTTGAAAGCGGGGATCCGCTCAATGCGCTGGCGATGTATGGCGAAGCACAGCAGGTCAGCCCGGACAATGATCGCGCCGTCGCCGGAATGATCAGGGCCGCCGTCGCCGCCGGCGAAACCGACGTCGCCCAGGATCTGATCGACGGTCTGCCCGAAGCCAAAAAAATGAAGGGGGCTATCGCCCAGGCGATATCCGCATTCACGCTGGCCGCGGAAGCCGGCGACAGCGGTGATCTCGCCGAACTGCAGGCCAAGGTCGATGCCGACCCCAAAGACCTGCAGGCACAGTTTGATCTGGCACTGGCCCAATATGCGGCCAAGCGCAATGAACAGGCCATCGATACGCTGCTTGAAATCGTTCGCCGAAAAAGAGACTGGAACGACGACGCGGCGCGCCAGCAGCTGATCAAGATCTTCGATGCCCTTGGTCCGACCCACGAAGCGACCCTGAACGGCAGACGTCGTCTGTCGTCGGTGTTGTTTTCGTAATCGGCTTCACTGATGACAGGGCCCAGTCATGATTGAGCGAGCGCGCGCCCTGACCCTGGAAACACTGCCGGACGAATTGGCCGTCTTCCCCTTGCCCGGCGCGCTGCTGCTGCCGGGAGGCCAGATGCCGTTGAATATTTTCGAGCCCAGGTATCTGAACATGGTTGAAGACGCCCTCGCCGGTGCCCGGCTGATCGGCATGATTCAGCCGGTCCATGAAAGTTCTGAGCACCTGGTTGCCGACGGCATTACGCTCTATGACATCGGCTGCGCCGGCAGAATCAGTAAATTCCAGGAGACCGGTGACGGCCGCTACATCATCGCCCTCGACGGGCTGATCCGCTTCCGGACTGCCGAGGAACTCGCACCCCGCGACGGTTACCGGCGCGTCCGTCCGGACTTCCGGGGGTTTGAGGGTGACATGCAAGACACCGATCGGTCGACCGACCAGCAGATTGCCGATCGCCCGAAGCTGTTGTCGGCAATGGCCCGTTATTTTCAGGCCACCGGGATCGAGGCCGACCTGTCGACGATCGAAAGTGCGCCGGACGTCTTGCTGGTGACGACACTGGCGATGACCTGCCCGCTTGATCCCGGTGAGAAGCAGGCCCTGCTCGAGTGTGACAATACCGAACAGCGGGCCGCCTTGCTGACCCGCATCTTCGAAATTGCCGGCTATGCGACCGATCCGTCGCAATCCGGCAAGCGACAGTAATATACGCCAGAAGGAGAACCGCCTTGAGCGCCGCAACCGCCACCGAAATTGACCCCAAGCTTCTGGAAATTCTGGTCTGTCCGCTGACCAAGGGAACGCTCCGCTATGATCGCGAGCATCAGGAGCTGATCAGCGACAAGGCCCAGCTTGCCTACCCGATCCGCGACGGCATTCCGATCATGCTGCCCGACGAAGCCCGGCCGATCGACGACGCGCCGATTTCCGCTGCGGTCGACAAATTGGCCAACAAAAAGGATTGAGACTTTGAGTGATACCTTCAGCCAGAAGCACCATCCCGTTGAAATCCGCCTGATCCGCGAGACCAAAACCCTCGAAGTGGATTTCAAGGATGGCCCGACCGTGGCCCTGCCCGCCGAACTGCTGAGGGTCGAAAGCCCGTCTGCGGATGTCCAGGGTCATGGCCCGAGCCAGAAAAAGACCATCGCCGGACGTCGTCATGTCGGCATCATGGGTGTCGAGGCGGTCGGCAATTATGCCGTTCGCATCAAATTTGACGACATGCACGATACCGGCATCTTCACCTGGGACTATCTGTACGATATGGGTATGCGCAAGGACGAGATGTGGACCGGTTATCTGGCCGATCTTGCCGCCAAAGGCCTCAGCCGCGATCCGTAAGCGTCGTATCGCGCCGCATCAGGCGGGGCAGATCACCCATCAGACCCATCGCCGAACGCATCAGCACCCGCTTCAGGGGCGGCAGCCGGTTGACCACACCAAGGCCCAGATCACGGGCCTGGCGGAGCGGCGCAATATTATTTGAAAACAGCCGGTTAAGACCGTCCGTCACGGCCAGCATCAGGGTATTGTCGAACCGCCGCCAACGCTGATAGCGTTGCAGCATCGAAGCGGCCCCGATATCCAGTCCGAGGTGGCGTGCTTCGACCAGCACATCAGCCAGCGCAGCAACGTCGCGATAGCCCATGTTCAGCCCCTGTCCGGCGATCGGATGCATGCCATGATCGGCGTCACCGATCAGAACCAGACGCTCGGCAATCGATGAGCGGGCAAACTGCAGGCCGAGCGGATGGCAGAACCTTGGTCCGACGACGCTGATCTCGCCGAGAAAATCACCGAACCTTCTGGCCAGCTCCGAGAGAAACGCCGCATCATCAAGCGTCACCAGCGTGCGCGCGTGTTCGGCCCGTTCCGTCCAGACAATCGACGAGCGGTGGCCGGGGCGCTCGTCCGAACCCTTCAGAGGCAAAATCGCAAACGGTCCGGCCGGCAGAAAGTGTTCATGAGCGACGAAGCCGTGCGGCAGGGCATGATCAACCGTACAGACGATGGCTTGCTGCGGATAGCGCCACTGGGTCGTTGCAATGCCTGCCTGTTCGCGAATTTTTGAGCCGCGACCATCGGCGGCAATGGCCAGTGCGGCCGAGACCGCCGTACCGTCCGACAGGGTGGCAACCACGCCGGAGGCTCCCCGTGTCAGGGTTTCGACCCGCATCGGTGCCAGAAACGTGACACCCGGATCATCGGCCAGGGTCATTTGCGCAGCGCGGCGGATATGCCGGTTTTCGGCCAGATAGCCGAGCGGCCCGGCGCCGACATCTTCATGATCATAATGCAGGAACAGCGGCGATTTGCCGTCGGTCACCCGGATATCGAGGATCGGCGCAACGTCTTTGACGAGATTGGGCCAGATGCCGATGGCACTGAGCAGCCGCTCGGACGCTGCGGCAATCGCCGAAGCCCGGCCATCAAAGGCAATATCCATAATGTCCCTGGGATCGGTCCCGTCGACCACCGTCACGCGGAACCCGGAACATGAGAGGGCGCGGGCAGCAACGCTGCCGACAAGACCGCCACCGATGATCAAAACATCGCTCTGCGGCATCTTCGGGGGTGATTTCTGTGCGCTCATCAACCCACTAGGTGCCTTGTGTTGGTGCCCCTGTCCAGCCTGATTTTTTGCTGGTTAATTTGCCTATAATATAACCATGACTATAATTTGCTTAAAAAATCATCACGATTTTTTACATAAAACCCGCTGCCGACACCCGCCATAAACACACAATGCATTGATATTTAACAATAATATGACAATACCGATACTTGGCACGAACCTTGATATCTATTTGGTGCGGCCCCGTGGGCCACTAAACGTGCAAGGGGGCAACGCTGCATTTTGACGCGGCGCTCCGTCAATTCAACGGAAGGAGTTCAACATGAAAATGATCATGGCGGTCATAAAGCCGTTCAAGCTCGAGGAGGTTCGCGAAGCGCTGACCCCACTCGGCATTGAGGGCATGACCGTGTCCGAAGTTAAAGGTTTCGGTCGGCAAAAAGGGCAGGCCGAAATATATCGTGGCGCGGAGTACCAAGTGAACTTCCTGCCGAAAGTCAAAATTGAAATCGCCTGTGTCGACGATCTCGTCGAACAGGTTGTCGAAACGGTTCAGAAAACGGCCATGACGGGCAAAATCGGTGACGGAAAGATTTTCGTCTACTCGCTCGACAAAGCGGTCCGGATCCGGACCGGTGAGACCAACGCTGAAGCTCTGTAAGGGGGTCTACCGATGACAAGCCAACTATTGAAAGTATCGCCGCTCAAAGCTGAGAGCCGCGTAAAGAGGGCCTTCTTCGGCCTTTCTGTGACTGCCCTGGCATTGCTTGCCAGCGCCTCCGCCTATGCCGCCGAGCCGCCAAAACTCGACACCGGCGACACCGCATGGATGCTGACCTCGACCGCTCTGGTCCTGTTCATGACCATTCCGGGTCTGGCCCTTTTCTACGGTGGTATGGTTCGCAAGAAAAACGTCCTCGCGACCATCATGCAGAGCTTTGCGATTACCTGCCTGTGCACGGTCCTGTGGATGGTTGCCGGCTACTCGCTCGCTTTCAGCGACGGTGGCAGCATGAATGCCTACGTCGGCGGTCTGAGCAAAATGTTCCTGTCCGGCATGGAAAGCGGTTCGCTGATCGGGACAATTCCGGAATCGGTTTTCATGACCTTCCAGATGACTTTCGCGATTATCACACCGGCACTGATTACCGGTGCTTTTGCTGACCGCATGAAGTTCTCATCGATGCTGGTATTCATCGGTGCATGGTTGCTTCTGGTCTATGCCCCGATCTGTCACTGGGTGTGGGGCGGCGGCTTCCTTGGTTCGGCCGGCGTTCTTGATTTCGCTGGTGGTACCGTTGTTCACATCAATGCCGGTGTTGCCGGTCTGGTCTGTGCCGTTGTTCTCGGCAAGCGTACCGGTTACGGCAGTGAAAACATGGCCCCGCACAATCTGGTACTGAGCGTTATCGGTGCATCCATTCTGTGGGTGGGCTGGTTCGGCTTCAATGCCGGCTCGGCTGTTGCCGCCAACGGTTCTGCAGGTATGGCCATGGCCGTCACGCAGATCGCCACCGCGACGGCTGCTCTGACCTGGATGTTCGTTGAATGGGCCGTCCGTGGTAAGCCCAGCGTTCTGGGTATCATCTCCGGTGCCGTTGCCGGTCTTGTTGCCATCACCCCGGCTTCCGGTTTCGTTAACCCGACCGGTGCACTGGCTATCGGCTTTGCCGCCGGTATCGCGTGTTACTGGGCTGCAACGGCTCTCAAGAAAATGTGCGGTTACGACGACTCCCTTGACGCCTTCGGTGTCCATGGTGTCGGCGGGATCGTCGGTGCACTTCTGACCGGTGTGTTCGCTTCCGAAGCGATCGGCGGTAAAGCCGGTCTGCTTGAAGGCAACGCAGGTCAGGTTCTGACCCAGGTTGAAGGCATCCTCGGCACCGTCGTCTACTGCGCCGTTGCGACCTTCATCATCCTGAAAGTCATCTCGGTGGTTATGGGTCTCCGCGTCGAAGAAGAAGTCGAAGTTCAAGGCCTCGACATCAGCCTGCATGGCGAGATTGTTCACTAACAGTCACGTCACAGGGTGGTGTTGAAAAACAACTCCCAAACCATCTGATCCCCTTCGAGATCAGACGGTTCTCCCCAGAAAGCCGGGTGGATATTCCACCCGGCTTTCTACTTTTTCGGCCCCCCGTCAGCGGTTAAATTTGGCTGCCGGCGAAAAGGCGTCGAATCGCCCGTGTCGATTCGCGCAGCCGGTTAAAAGACGTTCCCAACAAATTCTGCTAAGCCCCCGATATATAGTGGTTAATTTGCATTTACCATCCATCCCTTCCCGCCCCTTCGGGCGTTAACGTCTTGGTAAGAAACCCCCCTTACCAAGAGTGTATGACAGTCTTGCGCTCAAATTCCGCCGGCCGCTCCGCCGAGCCATTATTACCCGCCTCGGTAACGATTGCGCTGAAGCGTCGCTGCTGGCAGATGCTCGGCTTCACCCTGATCGGCGCCGCCGGCATTATCGGCGTCTCGATCCTTTCCTATGCGCCTGGTGACCCGTCCTTCAACAGTGCCACAGATAACCATCCGATCAATCTGGCCGGGACCTGGGGCGCATTGTTTTCCGATCTGGTCCTGCAGATCGTCGGCTATGCCGCCCTGATCGTGCCGCTCGCCTTTGCCGTTTGGTCGGCGATGATCCTGACGCACGGCACGCTGGCCCGTCCTGCCGGCCGCTTTGGCTGGCTGGTTCTGGCGATCATTCTCGGCGCCGTCAGTCTGGCCGGCATTACGGCACCGAACGGCTGGCCGCTGGTCTCGGGCCTAGGCGGGGTTGCCGGTGCACTGGCTTACAATGAAATGGTCATGTGGGCCGGCCGTCTCGGCCTGCGCCCGGCAGCAGATTACATCTTCTGGGCAGCGACCGTTCTCGCCGTCGCCGCCACCGTGATTGCCCTCGGCATGGGTCCCAGAGACTGGATCAACGCCGTACGCGCCATATGGCAGGGCAGCAAGCGCGGCTATGCGCTCGGCAGAACCGCTTATGGTACCGCCCGGGACTTCGGGGACCGGGCGTCCGAATTCCGTGACCGACTCAAGGAATTCGCCCCGCAAAAGCCGCATCTGGGTGCTTTTGGCGGCGACCGGACCGCGCATATCAATGACGACGACGCCCGGGAAGAAGATGATTTTGTTGATGATGGCCATGACGTCGAGATGTCCCGGGGGGGCGTGCTTGATGCCGCTTTCCCGAGCCGTGGCAAACGGGCACCGATTGTTGATCCACGGCCGAAACAGGCCAAACCCGGCCGCAAGGCCGAAGCGCGCCGTCAGCAGGCGCTGCCGCTGGGTACCGGCGAAGCTTTTTCGCCGCCGCCGCTCGAGCTGCTTGATCTGGCGCAGAGCACCCGCGAAGAAACCCGTGAAAGTCGCGAAGCTCTGCAGCAGAATGCCCGCTATCTATCGACGGTGCTCGAGGAATACGGCATCAAGGGCGAAATCGTCAAAGTGCGTCCGGGTCCGGTCGTCACCCTTTATGAACTTGAGCCTGCACCCGGCACCAAAACATCACGCGTGATCGGCCTTGCCGACGACATTGCCCGCTCGATGAGCGCCGTCTCGGTACGTGTCGCCACCGTACCCGGTCGCAACGTCATCGGCATCGAAATGCCCAATGCGCACCGCGAGATGGTGCATCTGCGCGAACTGCTGTCATCCAGTGACTTCGAGAAGACCAAAGCCGAATTGCCGCTGGCACTCGGCAAGGATATCGGCGGCACGCCGGTCACGGTCGATCTCGCCCGCATGCCGCACCTGCTGATCGCCGGGACCACCGGGTCGGGCAAATCGGTGGCCATGAATACGATGATTCTGTCGCTGCTCTACAATCTGTCGCCCGAGCAGTGTAAATTCATCATGATCGATCCGAAGATGCTCGAGCTTTCCGTTTATCAGGAAATCCCGCACCTGCTGACGCCGGTCGTCACCGATCCGACCAAAGCCGTGGTCGCCCTCAAATGGGTGGTCCGCGAGATGGAAGACCGCTATCGCAACATGAGCCAGATGGGTGTGCGCAATATCGGCGGCTACAACCAGCGTCTTGGCGAAGCCAGAAAGAAGAACGAAACGCTGACGCGCACCGTACAGACCGGCTTTGATGATGACGGCAAACCGATCTTTGAACAGATGCCACTGCCGATGGAACCGCTGCCCTATATCGTCGTCGTCGTCGATGAAATGGCTGACCTGATGATGGTCGCCGGCAAGGATGTCGAAGCGGCGATCCAGCGCCTCGCACAGATGGCCCGTGCCGCCGGCATTCACCTGATGATGGCGACGCAACGCCCGTCGGTTGACGTCATCACCGGTACCATCAAGGCCAACTTCCCGTCGCGCATCTCGTTCCAGGTGACGTCGAAAATCGACAGCCGGACGATCCTCGGCGAGCAGGGAGCCGAGCAGCTTCTCGGTCAGGGCGACATGCTGTATATGGCCGGTGGTGGCCGCATTTCGCGCGTACACGGACCGTTCGTTTCCGATCAGGAAGTCGAACGTGTAGTCGCGCACCTCAAATCACAGGCTGCGCCCGAGTATATCGAAGCCGTCACCGAGGAAACCGGCGAAGCCGCGTTCGGCGAGACCGGCGGCGGCAATGAAGATTATGACGAGCACTACGATCAGGCCGTGGCGCTGGTTGCACGCGAAGGCAAGGCCTCGACCAGCTTCATCCAGCGTCACTTCCAGATCGGCTATAATCGCGCCGCCCGGATCGTCGAGACCATGGAACGCGAAGGCGTGGTCAGCGCCGCCAACCGTGTTGGGCGCCGTGAAGTTTTGATCGACGATCATTCGTCGTAACAACAGCGGCGATCATTCGTCGTAATTGCTGCGGCGATCATTCGTCGTAATCATAACCAAAAGCTTTCTTCAGATTTTGCGGCTTTGCGCTTTTTGTTCACCCGGCGTACAGGCCTGTTGCCTCATGGTCACGATTAATTGTCTTTCCTGGAATCCTTCTTATCGGTCACAATATCCGTAGATATTTTGTGGTGGTTTATGATGGAATCCATTGAGAACGCCGCTTTCATATCCCTTGGCCGGGCGTCGGGTTTTGCCGGATTATTCATATTCACATTGATGGTCGGGCTCAGCTTCGATCCGCCGATGGCGACCCGCGTCGGCGGCCTGCTCGGGTTCGGGGTCGGCCTGGTCCTGACGGTTTACGGTTGGCGCGCCACGTCGAGACCTTATCAGCGCACCGAAGCCTGGATGATCCTGCCAAAAGACCTGCGACCTCCTGCCGTCGTGGCGCAGCGCATCATCGGCCAAACCCTGCACGATACCGCTTTCTGGTTCGCCAGACGGGCCGCCCTGATTTCGGTTTTTCTGCTGGTATCTTCGGTGGCGCTTAAATTCCATTAATGCCGACCGCTTCAAAGGCACGGCAATCGCCTTTACCTTGCCACATTAAGCCCCTAGAAACGCGTCATGAGAAACACACTTGCGGCTTTTATCCTGAGCGTTGCCCTGCTGGGCGGTATCCATACCGCCAGTGCAGCCAATGCCATCAAGATCACCCCGGAAATCACTGCCGTCCTCGGCACGGCTGAACACTATCTCGACAACATCAAAACGCTGCAGGCGGATTTTCTGCAAATATCGTCAACCGGCGAGACCTCGACCGGAAAATTTCTGCTGGCACGTCCGAGTAATCTGCGCATCGACTATGCGCCGCCGACACCGATCGTCATCATCGCCAACAGCGAATTCCTCAGCTACATCGATACCCAGCTGAAACAGGTCAACCATGTCCCGCTCGAAGACACCCCGGCGGCGTTTCTGTTGCGCGACAAATTTTCCTTCACCGACGGCAAACTGAGCGTCACCGGGTTTGAGCGTGCCGCCAATACGATCCGCATCAGCCTTGTCAAAACCAAGGATCCGCTGGCCGGTCAGCTGATGCTGGTGTTTACCGAAAACCCGATGGTTTTGCGGAAATGGGTGGTCACCGATGCACAGGGCACCATCGTCGATTTCACGCTGATCAATCCCAGATTTGACTTCCCGGTCCCCGAGAATGCGTTTTTGAAGAATTTGCCGCAATTCGATCTGGGTCGATAATTCTGGTGCGGGCACTTTAAGCGCATTCTAAGCAACTTATATCAAGAGTGCGGATGCGAGCATCACCCCCCTGCTGCGCTCCGTTGAACAGCCAAGCTGTTCAAGACCAGCGGCCGTTTCAGCCCCTCATGCCGGCAACGGCAGAGAGCGCGCAAAATGCCCGCGTGGTCGTCCTGCGCCCGGCCAGCCTTCCCCCCTGGGACAACTGCGCCGGGCGTTGTGTCTTTTGCAAGGCCCTTGTCAGGGCAATCAAGTCATCAGGGGATCAGCTTGTAGCCGCCGGCTTCGGTGACGAGAAGCTTGGCGCCCGAGGGGTCTTCCTCGATTTTCTGGCGCAACCGGTAAACGTGCGTTTCCAGGGTATGCGTGGTGACGGCGGCGTTATAGCCCCACACTTCATCCAGCAGCTTTTCCCGGGCCACCGGTTTGTCGCCGGCGCGATAGAGATATTTGAGGATCGCCGTTTCCTTGTCGGTCAAGCGCACCTTGCGCTGGTCGGCTTCGCGGATCAGCAGTTTGTTGGCCGGCTGGAACGTATACGGGCCAACGGTAAATATCGCATCATCACTACGTTCGTGCTGGCGGATATGCGCCCGCAGCCGGGCCAGCAGAACGCCCAGCTTGAACGGCTTGGTGACATAGTCATTGGCCCCGGCATCAAGGCCGAGAATGGTGTCGGCATCGGTGTCGGCACCGGTCAGCATGATGATCGGCGCCCTAACGCCGCCACGGCGCATCAGGCGGCAGACCTCGCGCCCGTCCATATCCGGCAGACCGACGTCCAGCAGGATGATGTCGTAAATATTATCTTTAGTGATGATCAGCCCTTGAGCCGCGCTGAGGGCTGTCTCTACCTGGAATTCTTCGTGCAGTTTCAGCTGCTCGCTAAGCATTTCCACCAAATCCTCATCATCATCGACGATTAAGATTCGTTTGCCGTTACTCATACACGTTTCCTTTCCGGCGCCACCGCTTTGTGGAGACCACATGCCGTATCTGTTCGATTTTTTCTTAACATGCCTTATATATGAAGCAGCAAGATGCGGAAAGATGCTAGGTTATTCAGATGAGTGACGCAAAATCCAAGGGGCCCGAGATTTACGAGGTTTCAGCCGCCCGCGCGCCCCTGACGGTGCTGTCGGTTGAGCGCGCGATGGGTGAATTGCGCCGCGGTCGCCCGGTTGTGGTGCGCGGTGGCGGTGGTCATGCGGTGCTGACATTGGCCGCCGAAGCCATGAGTACGGAAAATCTAAAGCTCATTCAGGACATTTCGGGCACAGTTCCGGCGTTGGCGATTACCGCCCGCAGGGCTTCGGTGCTCGGTCTCGCCGACAGTGCCGGCAAGATCGCCATTGTTACCGGACTGGGCGGGCTTGGCGCCGACGAGATCAGTGCGCTTGCCAATCCGCTGATCCCGGCCGGCGTGACCCCGGCTTTGCGGGAAAAACTCAGCGTCACGGTACGCGACAATCCCGGCCATGACTGCGCCGCAGCCGCTGTTGCACTGTCTAAAATCGCCCGCTTGCTGCCGGCTGCCGTGACTGCGGCACTGGACGACATCGACGACGTCGTCGCCTGGGCCAACCGGCATGATTTTCTGACCGTCGATACCGGCGATATCTTTCAGTTTGAAACGGCCGGGGTGCGCAACCTCAAACGCATTGCCGAAGCCCGGGTACCGATCAGCGATGCCCACGAGACGCGGATCGTCGCCTTTCGTCCGGCCGACGGCGGACGCGAGCATCTGGCCATCGTCGTCGGCAAACCTGATCCGGAAGCCCCGGTTCTGGTGCGGCTGCATTCCGAATGCTTCACCGGTGATCTGCTCGGCAGTTTGCGCTGCGATTGCGGTGATCAGCTGCAGGGCGCGCTGACCGAGATCAAGAATGCCGGTGCCGGCATATTGCTGTATCTGGCTCAGGAAGGCCGCGGCATCGGCCTGATCAACAAGCTTCGCGCCTACGAATTGCAGGATCTCGGCTTCGATACCATGGACGCCAACGAACAGCTGGGCTTCGATGCCGATGAGCGGGTCTACATGCCGGCCGCCAGAATGCTCAAATTGCTGGGTTTTCAGAAAATCCGCCTGCTGACCAATAATCCCGACAAAATGACGGCACTGGGCCGCTATGGCGTCGATGTTGTCGAGCGGGTGGCACACACATTCCCGGCCAATCAGCACAACGAGTTCTACCTGCAGACCAAGGCGGTGCGTTCAGGCCATCAGTTCTGACACCGAGTTTGCCCCGGCAGTTCTTGCCCGGAACCCGGAATTTACCTCTGAAAATCAGCCAAACTGCTGATTATAAAAGATATTTATTTGGCACAGTCCTTGCTTTTATTGAAGCGGGACAATTGGGCTGGAGAGCAAAAGAATGCTGTCTGTGGAAAAACAACCGACATGGATGCCGTCAAGGATCGGCGGCGCTGCGTTTGCTCCACAGGAACTGGCTCTCAGCACCCCCAAGGAGCTTCCGCCTAAAAAGGATTTCAGTCTTTTCGGCGAAGACGGTTTTTCCTTTGCCGATCTGATCGATGTCGTTAATCCACTGCAGCATATCCCCCTCATTTCAACATTTTATCGTGATGCAACCGGCGATCAGATCGCCCCGGCGCCCAGGGTTCTGGGCTCAACGTTGTTTTTCGGACCTATCGGCTTTGCCGGCGCCATGGCTAACGTCATCGTTGAGGAAAGCACTGGCAAGGATATCGGCGATCACATGGCCTCGTGGATTACACCGGACCCGGTAACGGAAACAGCCGATACTTCGGCCATTGATATTACGTACTCGCCCGCCCCGGATCAGGCAGACCCGGCGATCGGACCCGGCGATCCCGTCATCGCCTGGGCGCACAACGAAATTGACTGGGCCCGGCAAAATGCCCTGATCACCAAACCGGCCGCCAAAACAGAGACAAAACCCGCTCCATCCGTGGCCAGTGATCCGTCGATCCCGGACGCCGCCCCTTGGGTGCGTCAGCAGCAGCCCGTGCAACCGGCACGGCCCGGCCCGGTCGATCTTGCGCAATCGGTAGTGCTCAGTTCCGATCTTCGTTCTGCAACCTGGGCCTATGAAGCGGCCGCCAACCTGAGAGGCTGAATTTCCTTTCCTGTCTTTACGGTTTTTTGCACACATGGTGTGCTACCCGCATGCACATAAAAGTATATGCAAACAACATTCTTGAATTTCAGTCCCGGCGCTTTCGCTGCGCTTTGGGACGCAGCGGCGTCTGCGAGGACAAGCAAGAAGGCGACGGCGCAACCCCGATCGGCGTGTTCGCGCTGAAGCGTCTGTTTGTCAGATCGGACCGCCTAGGCGGCGTCGACAGCGGCCTGCCTGTTCAAGCCATTGCGCCGGATGACGGCTGGTGTGACGATCCGGCTGATCCGCACTACAACCGGCTTGTGAAACTGCCGTTCGACGCCAGCCACGAGCAGCTGTGGCGTGATGACGAGGTTTACGACCTGATCATTGAAATCAGTCACAATGACGATCCGCCGGTACCGGGTGCCGGCAGCGCCGTGTTTATCCATGTTGCGAAAGCGGATTATGCGCCGACAGCGGGCTGTGTGGCGCTGGCCAGGGACGATCTTTTGCAGCTATTACCGCACTGGTCGGGGGACACGTTCATCGAAATTTCGGGCTGTGACTGTCCGATCTGAGGCGGCTCAGCGTTCCGGGCGATGACCAAAAATCGCCGTGCCGACCCGAACATGCGTCGCACCGAAGGTGATCGCCGTCTGATAATCCGCACTCATGCCCATGCTTTTGACGGCAAGGCCGTTGCGGTCGGCGATTTTCGACAACAGTGCAAAATGCAGCGCCGCCTCTTCGTCAACCGGCGGAATGCACATCAGACCCCGGATATCGAGACCAAGCTCGCTGCGGCATGTTGTCACGAAGCCGTCGACTTCAGCCGGCGGCACGCCGGCCTTTTGCGGCTCTTCACCGGTATTGACCTGAACATAGCAGGGCAAATGCCGCCCACAGCGGTCAAATTCCGTGGCCAGCGCTCTGGCGATCTTCATGCGATCGACGGTTTCGATGACGTCGAAGGTGGCGACCGCATCCTTGACCTTGTTGGATTGCAACGGCCCGATCAGGTGCAGGGCAATGCCGTCGTACTGCTCACGCAGGGACGGCCATTTGTTTTCCGCTTCCTGAACCCGGTTTTCACCGAACAACCGATGCCCGGCCTGCAGAACAGGAATAATGCTCGATGCCTCGTGAAATTTGGAAACCGCGACAAGATTGACGGTTTTCGGATCACGGCCGGCGGCTTCGGCAGCCTGGCGGATGTCTGCCTGCACCTTGGCAAGATTGCTTGCGGGATCAATCATCTGAGTCATAGTAGCTTCATGCCTATTTCATTGCAGCGGACGTTAGCAACATCAGGACGGCGAGACAATCGCCGCTACGATGTTCTGCCGAACTGGTTTCTGATGACCGATTTGACCCGATTGTCCGATCCTTCCCTGTTCCTCCCGCATCTGCCCAGCCACAGCGCGATCATTGTCCGGGACCCGGATCCGGCAAACGCCGAGCGGACGGCAGCGTGCATATTACCCGACTGCCGGCGGCGCGGCATTCTGGTCCTGATATCATGCTCGAAGCCGCCCTTGAGGCTGCATTGTGACGGACTGCATATACCCGAAAGTGCCGTCGCCAACTGGCGATTGACGGATCTGCAACGACTTCGCCCGGCATTGCTGACGGCATCGGCGCATAGCCTCGAAGCCATTCATCGCTGCCAGCGCCTTGGCGTTGATGCGGTTATCGTTTCGCCTGTTTTTGCAACGAAAAGCCATCCGGGAGCCAGGTCACTGGGCTATCAGCGCTTTACCGGCATGGTCCGCCAGGTTGGTGTCCCTGTTATTGCGCTTGGGGGTGTTCGCCGGGCTGATGCCGGCCGTATTTTCATGAGCGGTGCCCTGGGTATCGCCGGAATCAGCCTTTTTTCCGAACCCGCCGGCCAAGCCTGAAGGCAAATGACGGATATTCCTTCGATGTCGTCAAAGTCTGGTAGATTCCAGGGAATTGGTGTAAGAGAAACCTCGCTGGGCACGTTGCAACGACGATGGTCCCAGGCCTAAGGTGTAGCGCGTGGACGAAGGACTGGATTGAATGGCCTCTACTTTCTTGACGATGAGCCGGACCGGGTTGGTTCTCGTTGCTTTCAGCATCCTTGTCAGCGGCTGCGCCTATACGCCGAAAGACCCAAGGGTCGATAACAAGAATGACAACGAATATACCGACTATGCGAACCGTAAAACGGTCTTCGGCAGTGGCGGCGTAAGCCTTTTCGGCAACGACTCCTCTCAGGACAGCGGCGGCTCCCTTGGCGTTAACAGCTTCCTTTGGCGGGCATCACTTGAAACGATTTCGTTTATGCCCATCAACACCGCGGATGCATTCGGCGGCGTCATCATCACCGACTGGTACAGTCCGCCGGAATCGCCCAATGAGCGCTTCAAACTCAATGTTTATATTCTCGGCCGCACGCTCAGGGCCGACGGCATAAAGGTTTCGGTATTCCGCCAGCTCAAAGACCGTGACGGGAACTGGGCGGACTCAACGGTGCCCAACGGCACCGCACCGAAGGTTGAGGATTCCATCCTCACCAAAGCCCGGATTCTCCGCCACCAAACGTTAACAGCCAAGTGATTGCGGGCCGTAAGGCCGCTCTTTATGCAGACGTCTGCGGCCTTTCAGGGGGCCGCTTCCAAACCTTGTGAGACCCAGATACATGACCCGATATAACGTCAAGGAAACAGAAGAGAAGTGGCAGACCCTTTGGGCCGAGCAGCACTGCTTTGATGTCGAAGAGGATGCCTCCAAACCGAAGTATTATGTCCTCGAAATGTTTCCCTACCCCTCCGGTCGCATCCACATGGGGCATGTCCGCAATTATACGCTAGGCGATCTGGTTGCCAGGTTCCGTCGCGCCCAGGGCTATAACGTCCTGCATCCGATGGGCTGGGATGCGTTTGGTCTGCCGGCAGAAAACGCTGCCAAGGAACACAACGTCCATCCGGCGGCATGGACCCATGAAAACATCAAGACCATGCGGAACCAGCTTAAGTCGATGGGTCTGTCATACGACTGGCGCCGTGAAATCGCCACCTGTGACCCGGACTATTATCGGCACGAACAGAAAATGTTTCTCGATTTTCTGCAAGCCGGTCTGGTCTATCGCAAGGAATCCTGGGTCAACTGGGACCCGGTCGAAAATACCGTGCTGGCCAATGAACAGGTCATCGACGGCAAGGGCTGGCGGTCCGGTGCGGAAGTTGAAAAGCGCAAACTGGCCCAGTGGTTTTTGAAAATCACCGCTTATGCCGATGACCTTCTGAGTGCCCTTGAAGGACTTGATCGCTGGCCCGATCGGGTTCGCATCATGCAGCATAACTGGATCGGCCGTTCCGAGGGCGCGCACCTTGCGTTCAAGATCATCGGTCGCGACGACCCGCTTGACGTTTATACGACCCGGCCGGATACGATTTTCGGTGCCTCCTTTCTGGCCGTCTCGGCAAATCATCCACTGGCTACCGAGCTGGCTCAGAACAATACGGCGCTGACTGAATTTATTGCCGCCTGCAACCGCATGGCAACCTCTGAAGCGGCCATCGAAACAGCCGAGAAACTTGGTTTCGATACCGGGATAAAGTGCGCCCATCCTGTCATCGACGGTGCCACGCTCCCGGTCTATGTCGCCAACTTCGTTCTCATGGATTACGGTACCGGGGCAATTTTCGGCTGTCCGGCCCATGATCAGCGCGATCTGGATTTTGCCCGTAAATACAGCCTGCCGGTGATACCCGTTGTCTGCCCGGAAACGGAATCAGCCGAAACCTTCAGTGTCGCCAACGAAGCCTTTGTCGGCGAAGGCCGCATGATCAATTCGGGTTTCCTCGATGGCCTTGCCGTGGATGAAGCGAAGACCCGCATCATTGATCACTTCGAGAAGCTCGGCGTCGGTGAAAAGCGCGTCAACTTCCGCTTGCGCGACTGGGGTGTTTCACGTCAACGCTATTGGGGTTGTCCGATCCCTGTTGTGCACTGCCCGTCCTGCGGCATCGTTCCGGTCAACGATCTGCCGGTGGTGCTGCCGGAAGATATCGACATCAACGTCGCCGGCAATCCGCTCGACAAGCATCCGACCTGGAAGCACGTCGCTTGCCCGACGTGTGGCGTTCCGGCTGTCCGTGAAACGGATACCTTTGATACGTTTTTCGAATCTTCATGGTATTTTGCCCGCTTCACGTCGCCGGAACCCGATCAGGCATTCAGCAAAAAAGCCGCCGACTACTGGTTGCCGGTTGATCAGTACATCGGCGGGATTGAGCACGCCGTGTTGCATCTGCTGTATTCAAGATTTTTTACCCGGGCACTGAAACAATGTGGCTATCTCGATATTGAGGAGCCGTTTGCCGGTCTGCAGACACAGGGCATGATCTGTCACGAGACGTACAAGAACAGTACCGGAAAGTGGCTGTTTCCGACCGAGGTCATCACCAACGAGGCCGGCGAACTGAGCGATCCGTCCGGCGTCAAGGTGATCCGCGGCCGCTCCGAAAAAATGAGCAAGTCAAAGCGCAATGTCATCGATCCCGAAGAAATCATCCGCACCTATGGCGCCGATACGGCCCGCCTGTTCATGCTTTCGGACAGCCCTCCCGAACGGGATCTCGACTGGACCGATTCCGGCATTGAAGGGGCATGGCGTTATGTCAATCGTCTGTGGCGACTGATTTCCGAGCCGTCATTCCTGCCGTCGCCGAACGGTGAACCCAGGCCCGCCGAGATCGTCGGCAGTGCGGCCGATGTTGAACGGTTGACGCATAAAACCATCGTTGCCGTTACCGACGATCTTGAAAAATTCCACTTCAATAAAGCCGTCGCCCGCATTCGCGAACTGAGCAATGCCGTCGAAGCCATGAATGCCGGTGATCCCGGCGCGGCATGGGTGCTTCGTTACGCATCGGAAGTCATCACCATCCTGATCGGACCGTTGATGCCGCACCTTGCAGAAGAGATGTGGCAGCAACTTGGCCACAGCAATTTGATCGCCGAAACACCGTGGCCTGTTGCCGATCCTGCAAAGCTGCTCGAAGATACCGTGACGATCGCCGTACAGATAAACGGCAAGCTGCGCGGGACACTTGATGTTGCCAAGGATGCTGACAAGGAAAGCGTGGAACAATCCGCACTTATGCTAGAGAATGTTCGCAGTTTCATCGGAGACAAGGAAGTTCGGAAAGTAATCGTGGTTCCGAATAAAATCGTCAATGTCGTCATTTAAACGCACAAAGTTCATTCTTCTCGCCGGCTTGATTTTAAGCGGCTGCGGCTTTCGTCCGCTCTATGCGCCGCCGCAGGAAGACCATAGCGGCAAAAGCGTCTATGCATTCGATCTCCTGAAACAGGTCGCCATCGACAACATTCCCGATCGCGAAGGACAATATTTACGCAACCAGCTGATTCAGCTCATGCATCCAGCCGGGCGCGGCACCGAAACTAAGTTTCTCCTCAAAGTTGTCATCCATGAATCCAAGCAGGATCTTGCCGTCAAGCGCAGCGCCATTGCCACGCGGGCAAACCTGCAAATTTCCGGTACCTTTGCGTTATACCCCGTGAGCAGTGAAGGGCCGACTGAAACCGGTATTGTTTATACATCAAGCGGCTATAACATTTTTCAATCCGAGTTTCAGACTTTGATGGCAGAGAAAGGGGCCCGCGAACGGGCACTCGACGATCTTGCTCAGCAATTAAGAATACGTCTGGCGGCCGTGCTGACCAGCAGCGAAGCAAACCCCGCAAAGCCATGAAACTGAGCGGCGCAAAAGCCGATGCGTTTGTACGCGCCCCCGACATAAAAATTCGCGCCATCCTGTTGTTCGGTCCCGATGGCGGTCTGATCCGCGAACGCGCCAAGGCGCTTGTTGCATTTTTTGCCGATGAAACTGATCCCTTTGCAATCACCGAACTGAGCGGTGACGCCGTGCGCAAAGATGGTGCACTGTTGTCGGATTCCACGAATGCCATGTCCCTGATGGGCAGCGCCGCTGTCACCAATATTCGTGACGTCACGGACTCCGTTGCACCGACCGTTGAAGACTGGCTGAATGCCGGAGCCGGGGCCAAACCGGCAATCTTTGAAGCATCCGAGCTGGCAACACGGTCCAAACTGCGGTTGCTTTTCGAATCCAGAAATGATGCCGCAGCCATAGGCTGTTATCCCGATGAAGGCCGGGATCTCAGTGCGATTGTCCGCGATCATCTTGCACAAGCCGGCATCAGTATCGCCCAGGACGCTTTTCCTGTCCTTTTGAACAGGCTTGGAACCGACCGACTCGCCGTTCGCCAGGAGCTTGATAAGCTGATTCTGTACGCAGGCGCCACGGACGGACAAAAAATAACCATCTCGGCTCAGGATGTCGAAATGTCCATCGGCGATGTCAAAGCGGTTTCACTCGATGATATTGCCCATGCTGTTGCCAGCGGAGACCAGCGCGCGCTTGGAACGGCCCTTGACCGGGCTTTTTCGGAAGGCACAACCGCTGTCGGCATTCTTCGTGCCGTTCAACGGCATCTTGACCGCCTGCATCAGGCCAAAAGTTTCACGGAAAAAGGCGACAGCGTACAAAGCGCCGTCAAAAAACTCAGACCGCCGGTCTTTTTTAAATTTGTCGCCTCATTTGAAGCCCAGGCTAAGGCCTGGACCATCAGTGATTTGGCCAAAGCCTTGAGTTTGTTGATTTTAACCGAACGAGAGTGCAAATCCGGATTGGATATTGACCGGGCAATCTGTGAACGCGCTCTGTTGCAACTGGCCCAGGCCGCTCGTCGCACAATGCGTTAGGGCATTGAAAACAAAAGGGAAATTAATTCTTTACCAGCTTCGGTTTAAGACTAACCGTCAATTTAGGCGCTGCTTCCGCTGCTTTTACGACAGGCTTTTCGACGATTTTCGGTGCCTCGGCCTCTTCAACCACGGCAGCCTGTTCGGGCTTTTGCGCTTTCAGCTTATCAATGACGAAATCCAGCTGATCCAGATTTTCATAGGCGATATTCAGGACACCTTTTACGCCCGAGCCCTCGACCGTAACCTTGAGTCCCAGCAGATTGCTTAGATCACGCTCAAGCGCAATGGTATCGACATCCTTGCTTTTGGCCGTTGTCGATTTTTTTGTCGAGCTGTGGCTGGTCGACTGTTTGGCCAGTCGTTCCGCTTCACGCACGCTGAGATTTTTTTCGATTATTTTTTTGGCTTTTTCGTAAGCACCCTCAACTCCGATCAGGGTCCGCGCATGCCCGGCGCTCAGCAAACCTTCTTCAACCAGCTTCTTGACCTTGGGATCAAGGGCCAACAGTCTCAAGGTGTTGGCGACGTGGCTGCGGCTCTTGCCGACCAGACGCGATACGTCTTCCTGGGTGTGACCGAATTCATCCATCAATCGCTGAAAAGCATCCGCTTCTTCCATTGCGGACAAATCTTCACGCTGAACGTTTTCCACCAGCGCCACTTCGAGGGTGGTCTGATCGTCAAAATCCTTGATGATGACAGGGATTTCGGAAAGCTGGGCCAACTGGGCAGCCCGCCAGCGCCGTTCGCCGGCTATGATTTCAAAAGCCGTTTCGTCATCCGGATGGCGGCGTACCAGCAACGGCTGCAACACACCCTTTTCGCGGATCGACTGGGCCAGCGATTCAATGGCGTTCTGATCGACATGGTGACGCGGCTGGTATTTGCCCGGGTGCAGCAGCTCGATGGCGACAGGCTTAGAAGTCCGGACACGATCAAGTCTGGCGTAATCATCATTGGTTTCACCCAGCAGCGCCGACAGACCACGGCCGAGTTTGTTTTTCTTTTCCACCATTATACACCCACCCGACGTTCACGATGGATCACTTCACCCGCAAGGCTTAAATACGCCTGTGATCCTGCACAATTGATATCATAGATTATGACCGGTCGTCCAAAGGACGGCGCTTCCGATACCTTTACGTTCCGGGGGATCACCGTCTGGTAGACCTTGTCACCGAAAAATGCCCGGACATCATCGGCAACGGCGCCGGACAGATTATTGCGACCATCGAACATGGTCAGCACGATGCCCTGGATTTCAAGGCCTGGATTATAGGTTGCCTTTACCCGCTCGATGGTGCGAACCAGCAGCGACACCCCTTCAAGAGCGAAAAATTCACATTGCAGCGGCACCAGAACCGCCTGCGCCGCCACCAGGGCGTTGATGGTCAACAGTCCGAGCGCCGGCGGACAGTCAATCAGGATATAATCGTATTCAGCCGACGCCAGCATCAGCGCCTCGCGCAAACAGAATTCCCGGCGGTCGACATCCACCAGCTCAATTTCAGCCCCGGACAGATCAATCCCCGACGGCACGATATCCAGACCCGGAATGGGCGTCTCCTGGATCGCATCGTGCAATGAGATTTCCCGGATCAGCACATGGTAGGTATTCTTGTCCCGGCTTTTATGGTCAATGCCCAGACCCGTCGAGGCATTGCCCTGCGGATCAAGATCGATAATCAGCACTTTCTGCTTCACTGCCGCCAGCGCCGTGGCCAGATTGATGGCGGTCGTGGTTTTACCGACCCCCCCCTTCTGGTTGGCTACGGCAATGATCCGGGTTCGTTGAGGATGCAAGATCGTTTCAATCTTCTGTTATGGGCGATAACTGGTCAATGATGAGAACAGTACCGGAATCGTCTGACAGACTGCGTTTCCGGTCTATTTTCATTCTCCATTGTTTAGCGCAAATCGTCAATTCTTCATCCACGTCTGCACCCTTTAAAAGTAAAGAAATACCGTCTTTTCTGAGGTGCCTGTAGACCCAGGGCAAAAGTTTCATCATCGGGGCCAAGGCGCGAGCGGTTATGATATCCGCATCAAGAGGTTCAATCTCTTCAATACGTCCCGTATGCACCGTTACAACGGTCCCGCTTTCCCGCGCCGCTTCACGCAGGAACGTACATTTGCGCTGGTCGCTTTCAACCAGGTGTACTGGCAATCCTGTCATAATGGCGAGAATCAGTCCCGGAAGCCCGGCGCCACTGCCGAGATCAATGAGCTTCGGCGCAGGCTTCCCTGTTCTGACAATTTCCGGCAGCAATTGCGCACTGTCCAGAATGTGACGGCGCCAAGGGTCCAACAGAGTCCTTGGGCCAACCAGATTGATCGCCTTCTGCCATTTTTCCAGCAACATGAGATAGATTTCAATCCGCTCCAGAACATCGTCTGCAACGTCGATCTGGATATCCAGCATCGCCTGTCGAAAGCGATCTCGGCTCAATGCAGGAAGGTTGATCATAATGTGTACTGTTTCACGTGAAACACGGTTATTAGGCTGATAGACGATGATCCCGGCGTTTGACGTACCCCAGTAACGCAGTCACAGCCGCCGGCGTCACACCTGAAATCCGTGCCGCCTGGCCCAGTGTTTCGGGCCTTACACGACCTAACTTGTCTCTGACTTCGTTGGAAAGCCCCGGGATCCGGGCATAATCCAGATCTGACGGCAGCCGCAGGCTTTCATCCCGTCGCAAGGCTTTGATATCCGCGTCCTGCCGTTCAAGGTAACTGGCATAGGTCGCTTCGATCTCTATCTGTTCAATGATATCGCTGCGGGTACCGGCCAGGTCAGGCCAGAACGTCACGAGTCTGGCAAAATCAATGGTCGGATAACTCAGCAGATCGATACCGGAACGGCGGACGCCATCCTGATTGATTTCCAGCCCCTTGCTTTTAAGTTCCGACGGCGACACCTGCATCGCCAACAATTTTTCCCTGAGCGTCTGCAATGCGCGGTCCTTTGACAGAAAGGCACCGGCCCGTTCGGACTGAACAACGCCGATATCAATCCCCCGCCGGGTCAGCCGAAGATCGGCATTATCGGCGCGCAGCAAGAGCCGGTATTCGGCCCGAGACGTAAACATCCGATAAGGCTCTGCGGTACCCAGGGTGACCAGATCATCGATCATGACCCCGATGTAGGCTTCGGCCCGGTCCAGTGTAAACGGCCCGGTCGATCCCCCTGCCGTCAGGGCAGCATTGATGCCGGCCATCAGCCCTTGTGCTGCAGCCTCTTCATAGCCGGTCGTGCCGTTGATCTGTCCGGCCAGATAAAGCCCCTGCACGGCATGGGTTTCAAGACTGCTTTTCAACGCCCGCGGATCGATATAATCATATTCAATGGCATAACCCGGCCGGATCATTACGGCCTTTTCAAGACCCAGTATGGTCTTCAGAATTTCCAGTTGCACGTCCTTCGGCAATGACGTCGAGATGCCGTTCGGATATACCGTCGGATCGTCAAGCCCTTCCGGCTCCAGAAAGATCTGATGGCGCTCCTTGTCGGCGAAACGAACGATCTTGTCTTCCACCGATGGACAGTAGCGCGGGCCGACCCCTTCGATCTGCCCGGAATACATGGCCGACCGATGCAGGTTTTCCTGGATCAACGCATGGGTCCGGGCGTTGGTAAAGGTGATATGGCATTCGATCTGCGGTACCCGGATCTGATCCGTCAGATAGGAGAACGGGATCGGCGGATTGTCGGCTGGTTGCGCGTCCAGCCCGCCCCAGGCGATGGTACGGCCGTCAAGTCTTGGCGGTGTTCCGGTCTTCAACCGTCCAAGCGGAAATTGCAGACGCTTGAAGGTATAGGCCAGACCGATGGCCGGTTTGTCACCAACCCTGCCGGCGGGTATTTTCTGATCGCCGATATGGATCAGACCGCGCAGGAAAGTCCCGGTCGTGATGACGACACTGGCTGCGCGAATATTTTGCCCGTCTCCGGTCACAATACCCAGCACCCGGGACCGATCCTCATTCAGGATCAGATCCTCGACCGCGGCTTCAATGACCGACAGATTATCCGTTTCTTGCAGCAGGTCCTGAATTGCCTGCCGATAGAGCTTCCGGTCTGCCTGCGCTCTGGGGCCACGGACAGCCGGACCCTTGGAACGGTTAAGCATACGGAACTGAATGCCGGCGCGATCAATTGCCCGTCCCATGATGCCGTCCAGCGCATCCAATTCTCGGACCAGCTGGCCTTTTGCCAAACCGCCGATCGCTGGGTTGCAGGACATCTCGCCAATAGTGTCCAGCCGATGCGTGACCAGAACCGTGCGTGCGCCCATGCGCGCCGACGCCGCAGCCGCTTCAGCGCCCGCGTGGCCCCCGCCGACAACAATGACATCAATATCAGACATGGCGCGGAACATAGGCATACACTGTATCCGAGTCAATTGCCGTGATCGCCTGTTTCACGTGAAACATTGTGCCTAATATCTATTAATATACCAGATGTTGATTTGTGTTCAAAACACGACATCCCGGGACTGTTTCACGTGAAACAGCCGGCTCATTTGCCGATGCAAAAATCCCGAAAGATGCGGTCCAGGAGTTCTTCGACATCGACGCGGCCGGTAATTCGTCCAAGGGCATGCGCCGCCAGACGGATGTCTTCAGCAATCATCTCTTCTGACGATTTCGCTTCGGCACCGGCGATCGCCCGCTCAAGGGCGGCCAGACAGTCTTGCAGCGCATGTCTGTGGCGAGCCCGGGTCAGCGGCACGGATGCCCTCGACCCCTGCGCCACTTTGGTGGCGATGCGTGCCGTCATGGCTGACACCAGTACATTCAATCCACAGCCTGTCGATGCCGAAATTAAGATGGCCTGATGATTCACGGACAGCGTTTGCGGGTCGGGCAGCAGATCCGATTTATTCAGAACCACCAAAGCGTCCGCATTTACCGGGATGCTTTGCGATGGATCGGTTGCGTCCATGAGGATGATTTGCAGATCGGCCGACGCCGCCTGGGCATGGGCACGGCGCACCCCTTCCTGTTCAATACTGTCGGTGCTGTCGCGAATGCCTGCCGTATCAATCAGCACAGCGGCATAGCCGCCAAGATCCAGCGGAACTTCAATGACGTCCCGGGTGGTCCCGGCGATATCGGAAACAATGGCCACATCGCGCTTGGCCAAAGCATTCAGCAAGGAAGACTTGCCGACATTGGGAGCTCCGGTCAGGGCAATACGAAAGCCGTTGCGAATACGCTCGCCGATGCCGTCGTCTGCCATATGGGAGGTGATTTCCCTGGCCAGTGCGCGTAGAGACTCGATGCTTTGTCGGGCCAGATCGTCCGGAATATCTTCTTCGGCGAAATCGATGCTGGCTTCGGCAAAGGCCAGTGATTTGACCAGTCGGTCCCGCCAGCCGTCATAAAGTCTGGCCAGCGATCCGCCCATCTGTGCCAAAGCCTGCCGGCGCTGTGCCGAAGTTTCCGCATCAACCAGATCGGCGATGGCCTCGACGGCGGTCAGATCGAATTTTCCATGCTCGAAGGCCCGTCTGGAAAACTCCCCGGGCATCGCCGGTCGCAGACTGGGAAGCGTCCCCAGACTCGTCATGAGTGAATCAAGCACCGCGTGCCCGCCATGGACGTGAAGTTCAACCACATCTTCGCCGGTAAAGCTGTTCGGACCCGGAAACCACAACGCCAGTCCGTCATCGATCCGTTCAGGGTCCCCAGAAGAATTCGATTCGGTTGCGTAAAGAAATACCCGCGCGGCCAGTCGAGGGGTGGGCAATCCCGACAAATCCGGGGCCAGGGCCAGCAGGGCCGGCCCTGCGTTCGGTCCCGACAGACGGACGACGGCAACACCGGCACGACCGGGTGCCGAGGCCAACGCATAGATCGTCGACAGTGTCGCAGTCATAGCGTGATCCAAAACCAAAAGCCCAATATATAGGGCTACATACTATATAATGAGTTCAGCGATCTTCCGGGCGGAGCATCAAGCGTTTCACGGGACGATTATTCTGCAGATGCTCGACAATGATTTCGTCTACATCTTCCGCCGTTTCACAGTGATACCAGATCCCTTCCGGATAGATCACCATCGTCGGCCCCAGCTCGCAGCGATCCAGACAACCGGCCTGGTTGATCCGCATGCGTTCCAGTCCCAGTTCCTGGACCCGGGCTTTCATGTAATTGCGCAGTTTGACGGACCCTTTCGCCGCGCAGGATCCGCGCTCGTGGCCATCGGGTCGTTCATTCATGCACATGAAAACGTGCTTGTCGTAAAACAGCGGCAATGCGTCGGCGTTATCGCCCATCGTTCAGTCCTTCTATTTCTTGCTTTTGTCGTCTTCGTTGCCGGCCATATTGGCCCAGAACATCTTTTGCATTTGTTCCCATCCCTGAAGCCCTGCCGGCAACCAGGTCTTGAACATGGTTTCAGGGTCCATGGCCTGAAGATTGGCGCGCATACGCTCTTCCACTTCCTTCAACATGGCTTCCTGCAACGGTTTGACGTCCGGAAGGCCTAAAAAAGTCCGGGCTTCATCCGGCGTACAGTCGATATCGATCTTGACGTTCATGGCTGCCCCTCTCATGGTCACCGGGCCTTGTTTACAGGCCCGTTTTAAGATTTGGCGTGTTCGGTCCGCCAATAAACTAAGCGGGGACAGGGGGCCCTTGCAATGTCCCTTCGCTGATGACGGCGTTATGCCACCCGGAGAAAGTTTATCGATGTCACGCAATCATCTCGGTCAGGAAACCTCGCCCTATCTTCGCCAGCACAAAGACAACCCTGTGCACTGGTATGCGTGGGGTGATGCCGCGCTTCAGGCAGCCCGGTCTGAAAACAAGCCGATCCTGCTGTCGATCGGATATGCCGCCTGTCACTGGTGTCACGTGATGGCGCACGAAAGTTTTGAAAATAAAACCATCGCCTATGAAATGAATGCCCGCTTCATCAACATCAAGGTTGACCGAGAAGAGCGCCCCGACATCGACAGCATCTATCAGACGGCCCTGCAGCTGCTTGGCGAACAGGGCGGCTGGCCGCTGACCATGTTCCTGACGCCGGATGCCGATCCGTTCTGGGGCGGCACCTATTTTCCGCCGGCGCCGCGCTATCGCCGTCCGGGTTTCAATCAGGTCCTGCGCTCCATTTCCGAGACCTTTCGCAACGCCCCCGAACAGATCACCGGCAACGTCGCTGCCATCGGCGATGCCCTGAAAGGTGCGCTGGCGGCAAAGGGCGGCGGCAGCTTGTCATTGCAGACGCTGGACATGATCTCGGCAGCCGCAGTCAGGATGGTTGATCCCTACCATGGCGGCACCGAGGGTGCGCCTAAATTTCCACAGCCGATGTTTTACCGCTTTCTATGGCATGCGCATCTGCGCTCGGGCAGCGCAATTTTCGCAGACGCCGTGACGCTGACCCTCGACAACATCTGTCAGGGCGGTATTTACGACCACCTGGGCGGCGGCTTTTCACGCTATTCGACGGATGAGCGTTGGCTCGCCCCGCACTTCGAAAAGATGCTCTACGACAATGCCTTGCTGATCGAACTGATGAGCGATGTCTGGCTGCAGACCGGATCGCCGCTTTATGCCGCCCGCACCGCTGAAAGTATCGACTGGCTGGTGCGGGAAATGACGCATCACCGGGAGGACCGGCACGGTTTCGGGTTTGCCGGTGCCCTTGATGCCGACAGCGAAGGGGTCGAAGGCAAGTTCTATGTCTGGTCAGCTGCTGAAATCGATGAGGTGCTTGGCGACAGGGCCGAACGCTTCAAGACGATCTATGACGTCGATAGCCTCGGTAACTGGGAAGGTCACACCATCCTTAATCGCCTTCGGACCATGGACTGGAACGATCACTTGGACGCTGAAATGGCGCCGCTGCGCGCCAGGCTTCTGACCCGGCGTGACGCGCGTATCCGCCCCGGTCGCGATGACAAAGTCCTGGCCGACTGGAACGGTCTGGCGATAGCCGCACTGGTGCGGGCCGGGATCGTCTTTGACCGGGCTGACTGGATCGTACTTGCCGGTGATGTTTATGACTGGATCAAAGCCACCATGACCGCCGCCGACGGGCGTCTCAGGCACTCGTACTGCGCCGGTCAGCTGCAGCATCCGGCGGTCCTCGATGATTACGCCAATCTTGCCCGTGCCGCCCTGATGCTGGCGGAATCCGGTCTGCCCGGAAACTACCTTGAAGATGCCCGGAGCTGGGTCGAGGTTGTCGAAGCGCATTATGCCGATAGCGATGCGGGGGGCTATTTCCTCGCCGCCGACGACACCCCCGGCCTGATCGCCAGACCCAAACCGATTTACGACAACGCCCAGCCGGCCGGCAACGGTACTATGGCCGAGGTGTTGGTGCGGCTTTATCTGAGCACCGGCATTGCCGTTTATCGGGAACGCGCGGAACGGCTGTTCGGGACCTTTGTCACCGAAAAGGCCAACAACAACCTGCACCACCCGACTCTGCTGATTGCCTGGGAATTATTGGTGCGAGGCACACAGGTCATCGTCATCGGCGATCCGGACGATCCGCTAACGAGGGCGTTGCTGGGGGCTGCCCGCAAATCCGCAAACCGGCTCGGTATCGTAACCCTGGTCCGTCCCGATCAAGTCCTGGCCGACGGACATATCGCGGCCGGCAAGGGCATGGTCGACGGCAAGCCTGCCGCCTATGTCTGCGTCGGCACGACATGCTCACTGCCGGTTACCGATCGTACGGCGCTCGCCGATCTGCTTGCGAGGGCCTGATGAGCGACGCTCTGCGCCATATCTCCTTTTCCTCACCGGTCGGTCCGCTGACGGTGTTTGCCGACGGTGCGCACGTGATCGTCCTCGAGGCCGGTCGGGCCCCCGGCGGCGCTGACAACGATCCGCTGCTCATGGAAGTGCGACAGCAGATTGATGCTTATTTTGACGGCAAGCTTGAGGTTTTCGATTTGCCGTTGGCGCCGAACGGCACACCCAGGCAGCGTGAAACATGGGCGGCGTTATCGGACATCCCCTATGGGGAACTGCGCACATACGGCGAACTGGCGGCTCAGCTGAAAAGCGCGGCCCGGGCCATCGGCGGGGCCTGCGGGGCCAATCCGCTGCCGATCCTGATCCCCTGTCACCGCGTCATTGCCGCCGGTGGTCGTGAAGGCGGCTATTCGTTTGCAGAGGGTCTGGATACCAAGCATCAGCTGCTGAGACTGGAAGGTTCCGCATCAAGGCTGATCTGATCCTTGTCGAACGCCCGGGCAAAACCCATATTCAAGACAACAATTCAAATCGGGGAGAGTTCCATGACTAAAGCTATTCGTATTCACAAAACCGGCGGCCCGGAAGTTATGATGTGGGAAGATGTCGAGGTCGGGGCACCGGCAGCCGGCCAGATCCGTATCAAACAGCACGCCGTCGGCCTTAATTACATCGATGTGTATTTTCGCACCGGTCTGTATCCGGCCGAATTGCCGGCCATCATCGGTATGGAAGCCGCCGGCGTCGTCGAAGCCGTCGGTGACGGTGTAACGGAATTCAAGGCCGGCGACCGGGTTGCCTATCCGATGGTCCCGGGTGCCTATGCCGAAGCCCGCTGCATGCCGATCCAGAAAGTCGTCAAGCTGCCGGACGCGATCGATTTCCAGACCGCCGCAGCGATGATGCTGAAGGGTCTGACGGCGCAATATCTGTTATTCCGCACCTACAAGGTGCAGCCGGGCGACAACATTCTGGTTTATGCCGCAGCCGGCGGTGTCGGTCTGATCCTCTGCCAGTGGGCCAAGAAACTGGGTGCCACCGTGATCGGCTGCGTCGGTGATGAGGAAAAAGCGGCACTGGCCATGGCCAACGGCTGCGATCATCCGATCCTGTATCGCGATGAAGACATTCCGAAACGGGTCAAGGAACTGACCAACGGCAAAGGCGTTGCCGTCGCTTATGACAGCATCGGCAAGGCGACCTTCATGGATTCACTGGACAGCCTGCGCCCGTTCGGCGTGCTGGCGACGTTCGGCAATGCATCGGGAAAAGTTGAGCCGTTCGATCCCGGAATCCTCGCACCCAAGGGATCGCTTTACGTGACCCGCCCGACACTCGGCACGCACACCGCCACCCGCGAGCTGCTGCTGGACGGAACCAAGCATCTGTTCGATGCAGTGACGTCCGGTGCCGTAAAGATATCCGTCAACCAGACCTACCCGCTGTCGGAAGTGCGTCAGGCGCACGCCGATCTGGAAGCACGCAAGACCACCGGCTCGACGGTGTTTACCGTCTAATCCAGGTGGTGCCACATTGTGAAACAAAAGGCACAGAGTTTATCGCTCTGTGCCTTTTTGATTCCGTCATGCCTGCCCGCCAAACGCGGGTGCAGTTTCTACTGATTCATTGAATCGAAGAAGTCGTTGTTGTTTTTCGAATGCTTGATCTTGTCGAGCAGGAAGTCCATCGCATCGACCACGCCCATCGGCATGAGGATACGGCGCAGCACCCACATTTTCGACAGCGTTGCCTTGTCGACCAGCAGCTCTTCCTTGCGGGTCCCCGACTTGGTGATATCGATGGTCGGCCAGGTGCGCTTGTCGGACAGTTTGCGATCAAGGATGATTTCCGAGTTACCGGTGCCCTTGAATTCTTCGAAGATGACTTCATCCATGCGCGAGCCGGTATCGATCAGTGCGGTGGCGATGATCGTCAGCGAACCACCCTCTTCGATGTTACGCGCCGCACCGAAGAAACGCTTCGGGCGTTGCAGGGCGTTGGCGTCGACACCACCGGTCAGGACTTTGCCGCTTGACGGCACGACGGTGTTGTAGGCACGGGCCAATCGGGTGATCGAGTCCAGCAGGATCACCACATCGCGTTTGTGTTCGACCAGCCGCTTGGCTTTTTCGAGCACCATTTCTGTCACCTGAACGTGGCGGGTCGCCGGCTCGTCAAACGTCGACGAGATAACCTCGCCTTTGACGGTGCGCGCCATGTCGGTCACTTCCTCGGGGCGCTCGTCGATCAGCAGCACGATCAGATAGCATTCCGGGTGATTGCGGGCGATGGAGTTGGCCATGTTCTGCAGCATCACGGTTTTACCGGTGCGTGGCGGCGCCACGATCAGACCGCGTTGGCCTTTGCCGAGCGGGCTGACGAGATCGAGCACCCGGTGCGTCGGATCCTTGACTTCGGGATCGTCGATTTCCATCAGCAGACGCTGTTCGGGATACAGTGGCGTCAGGTTGTCGAAGTTGATGCGGTGACGGACATCGCCCGGATCGGCGAAATTGACCTTGTTGATTTTCAAAAGTGCAAAGTAGCGTTCGCCGTCCTTGGGGGAACGGATTTCCCCTTCAACGGTATCGCCGGTGCGCAGGGAAAAGCGGCGGATCTGGCTTGGGCTGACGTAAATATCATCGGGACCCGGCAGATAGTTTGCTTCAGGCGAGCGCAGAAAACCGAAACCGTCCTGCAGAACCTCAAGGACACCGTCACCGAATATTGCAATGTCGTCTTCGGCCAGATGTTTGAGGATCGCGAACATCATGTCCTGTTTGCGCAGCGAACTGGCGTTTTCGATTTCCAGTTCTTCGGCATATGCCAACAGGTCTGCCGGGGATTTTTTCTTAAGATCCTTGAGATTCATGGGTCTTCTTCGATTTAGTTGCGGGGGAGGATTGGGCTAACGTGATAACCGGACCGGATGGGGCCCCGTTGAAGCTTTGGCACGACCGAAGGCCGCTTGAAAGTTTAGGCAATCACTTAGAAACGGATCGAGTCCGTTGAAGATGCCAACGATTACGCCAAGTGGTGATCGGTGTCAATTGGCTTTTCAGAAAGGCTTAACCACCGCCATGACGACGATCAGCAGCATCAGCACGGTCGGCACCTCATTGGCAAAGCGGTAAAAGCGGTGGCTGCGGGTGTTTTTGTCGGCTTCGAAGTCCTTCCGCCATTTGGCCATCAGCATATGCATGATCACCATGCCGATGATTGCGGTGAGTTTCACGTGTAGCCAGCCGGAGGAAAAATCCTGGTAGGCGAGCAACGCGCCGCCGGCAATCAGCGAGACCAGCATGGCCGGGTTCATGATGACGCGGAGCAGTCTGCGTTCCATGATCTTGAGGGTTTCTGAAAGCTCGGAACCGACCACGGCCTCTGCATGATAGACGAACAGTCTCGGCAGATAGAGCATCCCGGCCATCCACGAAATCACCGCAATGATGTGCAGGGCCTTGAGCCAGATATACATTGATCCGTCCATGTTATGCGCCGCCCTTTTAGCCCGCGATTAATGCCACGGGCACTGCCCGCACGAGGCCGGACAAAGCCTGCCGTTGTTTTCCGAAAGCCGCGCATTCTGTTCGTCCTGACCCAGTTTTACAAGCCTTGTCAGGGCCGAAATAAACTTCGGGTGAGTGCCGACCGCCGGAATCCGGGTGTAGGCCGGCACGCCCTTTTCATGGGCCAGTTCACGGTATTCGATATCCAACTCGACCAGAGTTTCCGAATGCTCAGAGACAAAGGCGATCGGCAAGACGATCAGCGGCACGTTGTCGGCACCGGCGCGGGCAATCTCGTCATCCGTCGATGGACCGATCCATTTCAGCGGACCGACCTGGCTTTGATAGCAAACAACCCAGTCGAGACCCTCGATCGCCAGCTGATCGACAACCGCTTTTGCCGTCTGCTCGACCTGCCACTGGTAGGGATCACCGCCGGCTATGACTTTTTCCGGCAGGCCGTGCGCCGAAAAAAGCACCCTTGGTTTGGCACCCGTCCCGGCTTCAGCGTAAGCCCTGGCAATCAGATCGGCTTGCGCGGCAATCCAGCCATCGGCTTTCGGATAACAGCAGACTTCCACGGTCGGGGCCCGCAGACCGTGTTTTTTTGCCGTTTTATGCCAATCCTTGAAGGACGAGCCGGAAGTTGTCGTGGAAAATTGTGGATACAGGGGCAACAGAATGATTTTTTCGGGGGCAAAGGCCATAACCTCTTTGACCGTCTCGTCACTCATCGGGTGCCAATAGCGCATGCAGATGAAGGTTTTAACCTCGCCAAGATCGCTACACGACTGTTCAAGCGCCGCTGCCTGTTCGCGGGTCAGAGCCAGCAACGGCGAGCTGCCGCCAATTTCAGCATAAATTTTTTGCGCTATGGGTGCACGCCTTCTGGAAATCAGTTTAGCAAGCAGCCAGCGGAAAGGCTGCGGCACACTGATAATCGCCGGATCTGAAAACAGGTTGAACAGAAACGGCTCGACGGACTGAGGCTGGTCCGGTCCTCCCAGATTGAATAAAACAACGGCCGTCCGCATTAATCACTTCCCCCGGATACGATCGATTACCTGCTGGATATGCTCCGGCGGTGTCTCCGGAACAATGCCGTGACCCAAATTAAAAATAAACCGGCGGCCTTTTGTTTTCAGCAAAATATCATCAACCCCCTGGTTGAGCGCTTCTCCGCCGACAACCAGCAGGCGGTTATCAAGATTACCCTGCAGCACGCAAGTCTCGGGAATTTCCCGGATCGCCCATTCAAGCGGTACACCGTGATCCAGCGAGACACCGTGGACGCCGGTTTTTTTGACGAATTCCGGAATCATCACGCCGGACTGCCTGGGGAAACCAATGATCGGTATACCCGGGCACGCGGCTTTGACGTTCTCGACAATCCGCCGGGTCGGCTCGATAACCAGTTTTCTGAATTGCTCCACGGATAACACACCGGCCCAGCTGTCGAACAACTGCAGGACTTCGGCCCCGGATTTAACCTGCTCGATCAGATAACGCGATGTCGCTTCGACAAGAATATCCATCAGCATCTGAAACTCGTCCGGTGCCCTGTAGGCCCAGGCTCTGGCACGTTCACATTCGGTCCGGCCTCTGCCTTCAACCATGTAAACGGCGACGGTCCATGGCGAGCCGGCAAAACCGATCAGTCCGGTGCTTTTGGGAATTTCCCGAGACAAGCGTTTAAGCGTTTCGAAGATCGGTGCCAGATGTGCGATGACCCCTTCAACGTCGAGTTTTTCAAGACCTTCACGGTCGCGGATCGGATTCAGCACCGGACCTTCACCTTCCTTGAAAGCAACCTTCTGGCCCAAAGCATCAGGAATGACCAGAATATCCGCGAACACGATCGACGCATCGAAGCCATAGCGTCTTAACGGTTGCAGGGTCACCTCGACGGCAGCGTCCGGCGTATAGCAGAATTCCAGAAAGGAACTGACTTTTGAACGGACCGCTCTGTATTCCGGCAAGTAGCGGCCGGCCTGACGCATCATCCAGACCGGCGGCGGTGAAACGACATCGCCGGCAAAGACGCGAAGGAATGGTTTTTCCGGGCTAGTGGCAGGCATCATTGGGGTCTTTCTTTATCGGGACTGGGTTCGGACTACCTTTATATAGAGTCTATATATATAGAAATATGTAGTGGTAGATGGTGCATGGAAACATGGGGATTATCTATCATCCACAGGTTACTCCGATATCCCGCATGGTTAGGTTGATTGATCAAAGCCTGCAAGAATTTTTCTGGAAATTAAAAAGAATCAATGATTCCAAAGGCCTTTAGGGAATCTCTGGATTTTATATAAAACCGCAGGAATTCGCCGTTTTCAAGTTATCCCAAGGCACTGGTGGCCACTTCGAAGATTTACACAGGCTGGTAACATGTGTATCTGGAAAGCTCGGTATGGGTATCAAAGTCTTCTTTTAGTGCTTTGAAAGTTATCCACAATTTCATCCCCCGGGTTATATGGGAAGCATACAAACGGTAAAGGGTTATTTATGCAGGATTTTCATCTTCACCTTGTATCCGATTCCACCGGGGAAACCGTAACACTTCTGGCCCGCGCCTGCCTTGTTCAATTTGATGATATTCAGGTCCGCGAGCATCTGTGGCCGCTGGTCCGCACCGTCGACCAGGTGCTTGAAGTGATGGAAAGGATCCGTGAACAACCCGGTTTCGTGATGTGTACGCTGGTTGATGAAAAAAATCGCCATGCCCTCGAAGAAGGATGCCGGCTGCATCAGATCCCCTGTATTCCCGTGCTGGATCTGGTCGTCGCCGCACTTGGGGCTTATCTGAATGCCAAAAGCCATCCACGGCCGGGTCGTCAGCATGCCATGGATGCGGAATATTTCGCCCGCATCGAAGCCATGCAGTTTGCTCTCAGCCACGATGACGGGCAGATGACGCATGATCTGACGAACGCCGACGTTGTTCTGATCGGTGTCTCGCGGACGTCAAAAACACCGACCTGTATTTATCTCGCCAACCGCGGCATCAAGGCGGCCAATATTCCGTTCGTACCGGGCTGTCCACTGCCCGATGAACTTTTCGAAGAAGATGCCCCGGTTGTGGTCGGCCTGACCAATGATCCTAAACGGCTGATCGAAATTCGCCGGCAGCGCCTGCGCTTTCTGGATCAGGATCCCGATACCGATTACGTTGACGAACAGGCGGTTAAAGAAGAAGTCGCCAGTGCCAGACGGTTGTTCTCGCAAAATGAATGGCCGGTAATCAACGTATCGCGCCGCTCCATCGAAGAAACCGCAGCAACCATCCTGCAGTTGCTGGCGCGTCGCAGTGGTGAAGACGACACGCCGTGATACCGGCCCGCATTGTGCTCGCATCGAAAAGTCCGGCGCGTCGCATGGTATTGGAAAATGCCGGTGTCGTCTTTGATTGGTGTGACGCCGCCGTTGATGAAGACATCCTGAAGGACGAGGCCCTGGCCAACCAGTGGCCGACCGAAAAACTGGCCGCCGCGCTGGCCAAAGCCAAGGCCGAAGCCGCCGCAGCTGTATCTGAAAACAACAATGCAGGGACCGGTACGGTTTATGTCGGCTGCGATCAGCTTTTGTCATTGAACGGGGTCATTTACGACAAGCCGGGCGATCTGGCAGAAGCCGGTAAACACCTTCGGGCGTTGAGCGGTCGGACGCACCAGTTGATCTCCGCCGTCGCCGTACATCAGCCCGGCACGCCGCTGTGGTCGCATATCGAAACCGCGCACATGCATGTTCGCCCTTTGGGCAAAGCCTTTATCGAGGAATATCTGCAACACCACAGCGACGGGATATTGTCTTCTGTCGGCGCCTACCGGCTCGAAGGTTACGGTGCGCAGTTGTTTGAAAAGATCGACGGTGATTATTTCACGGTCCTGGGCCTGCCGTTGCTTCCCCTATTGGAAGAACTCCGTAAACGGGGCATTCTCGCCTTCTGAAGGAGATGAAGATGCCATCGTTGAGCGCAAAAACCATCAAGGCCGGTGTGATCGGCTGGCCGGTCAACCATTCGCTGTCCCCCCGACTGCATGGGTTCTGGCTCGATCAGTACGGGATCGACGGTGTTTACCTGCGGCTTGCGGTAACGCCCGAAAACATCGAGGCCGCCCTCCGCGCGTTGCCGAAACTGGGATTTGCCGGGGCCAATGTTACGGTGCCGCACAAGGAAGCGGCTTTCCGCATCGTTGATACGCTGAGCGACACGGCAAAGAAGATCGGCGCCGTGAATACCATTGTCTGTGCCGCCGACGGCACACTGCGGGGCGATAACACCGATGCGTTCGGCTTTATCAGCAATATCAATGCGGCTGTCCCGAGCTTCAATGCGGCAGCAGCACCTGCCGTTGTGCTGGGTGCCGGTGGTGCGGCGCGTGCCGTGATTGCGGCGCTGATCGAAGCGGGCGCTGCGGACATTCGCCTGACCAACCGCACAGCCGAACGTGCAGAGGCCCTGGTTGCGCATTTCGGCGCATCCGTACAGTCGGTTGCCTGGGACGACCGTCATGGGGCTGTCGACGGAGCCGGACTTCTGGTCAACACGACGACCCTTGGCATGACCGGCAAACCGGCGCTCGAGATGCATCTGGACGGCCTTATCAAAGGCGCTGTGGTCAACGATATTGTCTATGTGCCGCTGAAGACCGGACTGCTGCAGGCGGCGGAAGATCGCGGCTTTCAAGCCGTCGACGGCCTCGGCATGCTGTTGCACCAGGCGCGACCGGGCTTTGAAGCATGGTTCGGCAAACGTCCCGAAGTAAGCGAAGCCCTGCGTCGGCACGTCCTCGCAGAGACCGGGTCGCGGTAATGTTCATCCTCGGGCTAACCGGCTCGATCGGTATGGGCAAGACCGTTGCCGCAGGTGATTTCAGACGCCTCGGCATTCCGGTGCATGACTCCGATGCCGCCGTGCATGCCCTGATGGCCGAAGGGGGCGCAGCCGTCGGCCCGGTTTCCCAGGCTTTTTCGGGTGTCCTGACAAAGGGTGCCATCGACCGGCGGGCACTGGGCCGTCAGGTGTTCGGTGATGATGCCGCACTGAAACGTCTTGAGGCGATCCTGCACCCGATGGTGCGCCATCAAAGTCTGAAGTTCTTGGGTATTCACGCGCGTCGCCGCACCCCGGCGGTGGTTCTGGATATACCGCTGCTTTTTGAATCCGGCGGAGAGCGCCGCTGCGATGCCGTCGCTGTGGTCAGTGCGCCTTACCGGGAACAGCGCCGCCGTGTGCTGGCCCGCCCGGGGATGACCGAGGAACGCTTTAAGGAAATCCTGAAACACCAAATACCGGATGATTTGAAGCGCAGAGCAGCAGATTTTGTGATTTTCACCGGCCTTGGGCACGCTCACAGCTTGCTCATGATCCGCCGAATTGCGACAATCATTAGCTCTGCGGAGGGTCGTCACTGGCCACCGCAAAAACGTTCCAGGGATTGAACGCATGCGGGAAATTGTCCTCGACACCGAAACCACCGGCCTTGATCCCAATTCAGGGCACCGAATTGTCGAAATCGGCTGCATCGAGCTGCTGAACCATGTGCCAACCGGTGAAGTTTATCATCAATACATCAATCCTGAGCGCGACATGCCGGTTGAAGCGGAACGCGTACATGGCCTGAGCGCAGATTTTCTGAGCGGTCATCCGGTTTTTGCCGATGTTGCGGAAGCCTTCGTCGCTTTTGTCGGCGATTCCCCGCTGGTCATACATAATGCCGCCTTCGATATGGGCTTCATCAATGCGGAACTGACCCTGATCGGCATGACACCGATTGAAAAGGGCCGCGCCATTGATACGGTGAGCATGGCCCGGCGCAAATTTCCGGGTGCACAGGCATCGCTGGATGCCCTGTGCCGCCGCTTCGGCATTGATCTGACGGACCGGCAGTTGCACGGCGCGCTTCTGGATGCTCAGCTGCTGGCGTCGGTGTATCTGGAATTACTGGGTGGCCGTCAGCACGGCATGGATCTCGCCGCAAACGCCGCCGGCAAAGGGGCCGCTGCCAATAATGCCGACGCCGACGCCGGCGCTTCATTTGCCACATCCGGACGGCGTGCGCCGCGCAGCCACGGCGCTTCGTCAGAAGAACTGGCGCGGCACGCAGAGTTCCTGGGAAAAATCAAAGACCCGATCTGGCTCAGGACTTAAGCGAAAGCCGGTTTATTCGGCTTCCGTCTGATCCGCTGCCTGTGCCTGAGCACGATTTTGGTACATTGCAACAAAATCTACCATCCCCAGCATGACCGGCGGGAAACCACCGTCACGACTTACGTCGGCAATGATGTTGCGGGCAAACGGGAACAGCAACCGCGGGCATTCGATCAGCAGCACGGCATTGCGATGTTCTTCCGGCAGATTGAGGGTAAAAGCCCCGGCATAGACCAGTTCCATGATAAAGCCGACATGTTCGCCGACTTTGCATGAAGCATTCACGCCGAGCGAGACTTCATAGATATTGTCGAGCAAAAGCCGTGCGCTGACATTGATATCAATGTTGATATCCGGCGACGTGGTCTGCAGATCACCAAACACACCAGGCGCGTTCGGCACTTCGAACGACAGGTCCTTGGTATATTGCGAATTAATTGTCAGCGGCGCAGCGGTCTGTTCGGGCACTGCTGGCGTCTGTGCGTCGGCCATCGGGCTCTCCTCATGCGATTTCGGGCTTCTGGTAACATGTCTTAGGCGGAACGACAATATCGCCTGACATGTTCACCATTGCTTAACGCGACGGGAATCAGCGTCGGCCCTCTCCGGGTCTGTTGGCTTGATCGATCCGTTTCGAGTCCGTTTGCGGCTCGTCGGTACTTTCGGTGATGTCCTGAAAGTCGCCATCGATGATCGGACCGTTGCCTTCGTCGGGATAACTGCGGCCCTGACCATCCTGAAAATCTGATGAGAACTGGAGGTTGGCTTTGGCGATGAATCGCTTGCCGATTTCGCCGGCGATCCAGCGCCGCAGCGGTGCAATAAACAGTAACAGGCCGATACTGTCGGTGACAAATCCCGGCGTCAGCAGCAGGGCGCCGGCAATCACCAGACAGACACCATCAAACAGTTCGTGTACCGGAATACGGTTGGCGGCGAGGTTCTCCTGAATACGGAATAAAATGGAAACCCCCTGCTGGCGAAGCATGGCGGTGCCGAGAATCGCCGTAGCGATTACAATGCCGATGGTCGGCCAAACACCGATCCGTTCACCGACCTGAATGAAGACCGCAATCTCGATGATCGGGATTGTTATAAATGCTAAGAATATAAGTAAAATCATGGGTGCCTTGTTCCGACGGGCAGACCGGCTTATTTAAAGGGTACGACAACCGGGCAAATGCTCAAAGAGTGCATTGCTGTCGTTCTGGACGTATTGCCTCCGAGCCGATACTTTGTTCGAGGCGTTGAGGGCGACACTGTAGCGACGCACTTCGGCTTACGACAACAGGCAAGGCCCTTGGGGTCAAGGATATCATGAGCGGCGAATTTCAATTTTTCGACATCATCATACTGGCGATGATTGCCGGTTTCCTCATTTTAAGGCTCAGAAAGGTTCTGGGCCGGCGCGATGGGCATGAAGGCGGCTATCCGGATATCTTCCGTAAAGACGAACAGGCAGACGCCGACGGTGAGAATAACGACACCGATAACGTCGTGCAGCTGCCGGACCGTAGCGGACAGCCGGTCGATCAGCCCGTTGCCGAATTCGACATGAACGATCCGGTCGGTGCCGGCCTGACGCAGATCCGCGTCGCCAATCCGAATTTCAATCCCGATGAATTTGTCGAAGGCTCGAAGATGGCTTTCGAAATGATCCTCAACGGCTTTTCGTCGAATGACCGGAAAACGCTGAAAAGCCTTCTCAGCCCCGAAGTCTACAAAACCTTCGAAGATGCGATTGCCGAACGCGAACGATCCGGCGAAGTGCTTGAAGACACACTCGTCGGTATTCGCTCGGCGAAGATCATCGAAGCCCTGATGGACGGCCATCACAGCGTCGTCACCGTCAAGTTCGTCTCCGAACAGATTAGTGCGCTGCGCGATGCCGAAGGTAATATTATCGACGGTAACCCGAACGAAGTTATCGACGTGACGGACTTCTGGACCTTTTCGCGCGATACCCGGTCATCGGATCCGAACTGGACGTTAATCGGCACCGAGAGCAATAACTAAATGCAGCATCATCGTCCTGGCCCTATTGCTTTAGGACAATGGTTTTCTGTGGCTGCCGTGCTGCTGCTCGCCGGTTGTTCAAATCTGGGCTTGCCGCAGCCGGATGCAACCACCTCGCCGGTCGAGACGGCGACCCTTAATTTATCACAGGTCGGATTCGACAAGCTTGGTGGCTGGAACGCCGAGAACTTTACCGAAGCGCTGCCGGTGCTGATCCGGTCTTGTGCCGTCATCGACAAGAAAGACGCCAAGGCCGCCGTCGGCAGCAACGAGCGGATGGGCACTTATGGCGACTGGCAGAAGATCTGCAAGGATGCCCGGCTCATCCGCCCGGACAACAAGATCGAAGCCAAATACTTTTTTGAATCCCGCTTTGTTGCCTATCAGGCCGCTGACCATACGGAAACCGAAGGGCTTTTCACCGGCTATTATGAGCCGGAGCTGAAAGGACGCTGGGGCGCCGAGGCCGAGTATCAAATCCCCATCTATTCCCGTCCCCTTGATCTCGTGTCGATAGATCTCGGCGACTTCCGCGAGGAATATGCAGGGACGCAGCTTGCCGGACGGCTCACCGACAACAAGGTTGTGCCGTTCTATTCACGGGCGGAAATCAACAAGGGTGCGCTCAGGGGGCGAGGCCTTGAAATTCTATGGGTCGCTGATCCGGTCGAGGCCTTTTTTCTGCACATTCAGGGATCGGGTCGCGTGCGCCTGCCGGACGGCTCACACGTGCGGGTCGGCTATGCCGGACGCAATGGCCGACGCTATACGTCGATCGGGCGGGAGCTGGTGGCCAAAGGGGTGATGCCGTTGAAAGACGTCACGGCGCCGGCGATCATGGACTGGTTGCGCGCCTATCCGGCGGCCGGCAGCGAATTGATGAACAAAAACGAATCCTTCGTTTTCTTCCGCGTCATCGAAGGTGACGGGCCGATTGGTGCGCAAGGCATTGCGCTGACACCGGGCCGGAGTCTGGCGATTGACCGCGCGTTCCTGCCGCTTGGCATTCCGCTTTGGCTGGATACCACCGATCCGATTGACGAACGCCCGCTGCGCCGGGTGATGTTGGCGCAAGATACCGGCAGCGCCATCAAGGGCCCGGTCAGGGGGGATGTTTTCTGGGGCTTCGGCGAGACGGCGGCGAAACGCGCCGGACTGATGAAGCAACGCGGCCGTTATTATCTTTTGCTGCCGAAAGCGGCCGAGCTGGTCTCACCTGCGTCACCATGATGGCGGTCTATCTTTCTTGCCAACATCGTGGCGACAGCACATTCTTTTGTCATGTCTGATCCATCGCAACCCCGTGTCGGTCTGTTTGCAACCTGCCTCGTCGATCTGATGCGACCGGTTGTCGGTTTTGCCGCCGTCAAACTGCTTGAAGATGCCGGCTGCCTCGTCGAGGTGCCCCGTGCCCAGACCTGTTGCGGGCAACCGGCGTATAATTCCGGCGATACTGCGGATGCTCGGGATATCGCGAAAAACGTCATCACGACGTTCGAGCCTTTTGATTATGTGGTTGCACCATCCGGCTCGTGCGGCGGCATGATCAAGATGCATTATCCGGAAATGTTTGCCGATGATGCCGAGTGGGGACCCAGAGCAGAGCGCCTGGCCCGGAAAACGTTCGAGCTTATGTCATTCCTAAAGGACATTCGCGGTGTCGGTAAAATCGATGCGCCATTTACCGGAACAGTGACCTATCACGATTCCTGCTCGGGACTGCGCGAGCTCGGCATCAAGGATCAGCCCCGCGCCTTGCTCGCCTCGATCAAGGGTTTGCAGCTCAGTGAAGGCCTGGAAACGGAAACCTGTTGCGGCTTTGGCGGATTGTTCTGCGTCAAATATCCTGACATTTCCGAGAAAATGGTTGATGCGAAAATCGACGATATCGTTGCCAGCGGTGCCGATACGGTTCTGGCCGGCGATCTTGGCTGTCTGATGAACATTGCCGGCCGGTTGCAGCGACGCGGCATTTCCGTTAAGGCCCGGCATGCCGCCGAAGTGCTGGCGGGGATGACGGCGGCGCCGGCGATCGGCGAGCCGATGGACGGGGAATAGGGGATCGCCGCATGGAAGCAACCTCGCCCAGATTCAAACAGAACGCCCGTGCCGCGCTGGCCGATGATCCGCTTCAGGCGGCACTGGCCAAGCTGACATACGGCTTTCCGGTGCGCCGGGCTGAAGCAGCGGCACGCATGCCGGAGTTCGAGGATCTTCGCGATCAGGCCCGTGACATCAAAAATCACGTGCTGGAAAATCTTGATCACTATCTGCAAGCCTACGAGAAAAAAGTCATCGACAGCGGCGGTCACGTGCACTGGTGCCGGGATGCGGAAGAGGCACGGCAAACCATTCTCGGCATTTGCCAGAAGGCCGGTGCGAAGACCGTAACCAAAAGCAAATCGATGATCAGCGAGGAAATCGCGATCAATGCCTTCCTCGAGGAAAACGATATCGAGCCGGTCGAGACCGATCTCGGCGAATACATCATTCAGCTGCGCAAGGAGCCGCCCAGCCATATCATTGCGCCGGCCATCCATCTGTCGAAGGAACAGGTCGCGGAAACTTTTCGCGACGCGCATCGCGATCTCGACCATGACCGCCCGCTCGAAGAGCCGCGCGCCCTGCTCGAAGAAGCCCGCGCCAAGCTGCGTGAAAAGTTTCTCGGTGCAGATGTCGGCCTGACCGGCGCCAATATGCTGATTGCCGAAACAGGTACCAACGTTCTGGTGACCAACGAAGGCAATGCCGATCTCACCAACAATCTGCCTCGCGTGCATGTGGTGCTGGCGAGCATTGAAAAGATCGTGCCTACGCTGGAAGACGCATCGACCATCCTCCGGGTGCTGGCGCGCTCGGCGACGGGGCAGGAAATTTCCGTTTACACGACGTTCTGCACCGGGCCGAAGCGCCCCGGCGATCTCGATGGTCCTGAAGAATATCACGTCGTGTTATTGGACAACGGCCGCTCCGAGATGATCGGCAGCGAATTTCACGAAATGCTGCGCTGTATCCGCTGCGGCGCCTGCCTCAACCACTGCCCGATATACAAATCCGTCGGCGGGCATGCCTACGGCTGGGTCTATTCCGGTCCGATGGGTGCCGTGCTGATCCCCAACCTGATCGGCATGGAAGAAGCGCAGCATCTGCCCAACGCCTCGACGCTGTGCGGAAAGTGCGAAAGCGTCTGTCCGATGCGGATTCCGCTGCCGAAAATGCTGCGCAAGTGGCGCGAACGACAGTTCCGCGCCGAAATGGGCTCAAAAACAGCCCGCTGGGCGCTGAAAGGCTGGGCCTGGCTGGCCAAGCATCCGGCGATCTACAGGCTTATCATGGGCCTCGGTGTCTGTGTACTGGGCCAATTCGGCGGTCGTGGCCGGTTTCGCTCGCTGCCGTTCGCCTCGGGATGGACCTCAAAGCGTGATTTGGCCGCTCCGGCTGGGGATACATTTATCAATCAGTACCATAAAGGAGCTCGTGGCGATCAAAGCGGTGCTCTTATGCGTAAAAAGGTGCACTGATGGGTGCCCGTGACGATATTCTCGGCCGATTGAAGTCCAAATTAGGGCATTCAGATAGCCTTGATGGTGAAAACTCGGCCACACAACACATTCAAGAGCACCATAATAATCTTATTCCAAAACGTGGCGACCTGGATAAAGCGCAACGGATTGATCTTTTTTGCAGTGAAGCCAGTCGCGTCAATGCAACCATCACCAGAATAACCACGGTCGAGGACATCCCCGCCTGTGTCGGTGATTACCTGCGCAGCCATCAGCTGCCGGCGCGGATCAAGATCGCCCCGCATCCGATGCTGACGGGCCTCAACTGGCAGCTGAAAACGTCGCTGATGGTTGATCAGGGTCGCGGTCAGGGGGATGATGGCGTTTCGGTCAGCGTTGCCTACGGTGGCGTTGCAGAAACCGGCACGCTGGTCATGACGTCGGGTCCCGACACACCGACCTCGCTGAATTTTCTGCCGCTCGATCATATTGTCGTTATCCATGCGGACGATATTGCCGGAAACTACGAAGCGGTCTGGCAACGGATCCGTGCCCGTGCCGATGCCGCGGGTCAGCCCGACACCCTGCCTCGCACCGTCAACTGGATCACCGGTCCGTCGCGAACGGCGGATATTGAACAAACCCTGTTGCTGGGTGCGCACGGCCCGCAACGGCTGCACATATTGGTTCTTGACGAAACTCAAGGCTGAGATGATGACACCAAAGCGTCCGCGCCGTCGTCCGTTAAGCGCTGAAGAAAAAGCGCTCTGGACCCACGTCGCGCAAACTGTGCGAAGAACGGAAATCGACAAAAAAGCCCCTGTCGAGATCCCGCCCGAAGATCCGGCGCCGGCCGCCCTGAAAAAAACCGCTGCCGCCAAAAAACGCCGGGTACTTGCGCCCCCCGCACCCACGCCGAAATCCCAGTCGGCCGCACCGGTCCTCAAACACGGTGATGCGTCGGGTCTTGATCGCAGGACCGCGCAACGCCTGAAACGTGGCAAACTGGGCATTGATGACGATATTGATCTGCATGGGCACACCCAGATCGCCGCACATCGCAATCTTGAACGGTTCCTGCACGATTGCTTCAATGCCGGCAAGCGGACGGTTCTGGTGATTACCGGCAAGGGTGATCAGGTCGGCGGCAAACCCGGCGTGCTCAAGGAAGCGGTGCCGCGCTGGTTCAATGAAATGCCGATGCGTCAATGGGTTGCGGGGTTTTCTTACGCCGCCCCTAAAGACGGCGGCAGCGGCGCCCTGTACGTGCGCATCCGTCGCAAGAAATAAACCTGCAAATAAACCGTCGTTCTGCGCGTTTTGGCGAGGAATTGTTAAGATTTAAGGGTTTAGATACCATACATGACACCATTTGGTAAAAGAGTCCGCGAACATCGTCTGGCCCGCGACATCTCCCTGAAGCAGATGGCGGCCGATCTTGGCGTTTCGGCGGCGTACTTTTCAGCCCTTGAGCATGGCCATCGCGGCAGACCTAGCTCCGGTCTGGTCGCACAGATCTGCGGTTATTTCGAACTGATGTGGGATGAAGCGGGCGAAATCAAGCGCTTGGCAGAGCTTTCTCATCCAAAGGTTACGGTCAATACGGCAGGGCTCAGCCCGAAAGCGACCGAGCTTGCCAATCTGCTGGCGGAAAATATCGAAGAGATGGATGACGAGACCCTGGACTGGGTGATCGCCGAGGTAAAACTCAGGATCGGCACGCAACCGGGCGGCCCGACGCACTGAACAATCTGAAATGCTGATGCGGGAGTCGCTTCTCCCGGCGCATCCACGCCACCCTCTCCCTGGGGAGAGGGATTACAGGATAAATTTCGAAATGTCGGCGTTTCGGGCCAGATCCGAGACCTGTTTCTTGACGTAAGCGGCATCGATGACGATCTCCTCGCCGCTGCGTTCCGAGGCCGTGTAGCTGATCTCCTCGAGCAGCTTTTCCATCACCGTATGCAGCCTACGGGCGCCGATGTTCTCGACGCCCTGATTGATTTCCGCCGACAGATCGGCGATTTCGGCAATTGCGTCTTCGGTAAAGCTGATGCGCATTTCCTCGACCCCCATCAGGGCCGTGTACTGCTTGACCAGACTGGCTTCCGGTTCGGTCAGGATGCGCACGAAATCATCCCGGGTCAGGGCGTTGAGGCTGACCCGGATCGGTAGCCGGCCCTGCAGTTCCGGCAGCATGTCGGAGGGTTTGGCGATGTGGAAGGCTCCCGATGCGATGAACAGGATATGGTCGGTTTTGACCGGCCCGTGCTTGGTCGAAACGGTGGTTCCTTCGATCAGCGGCAAAAGATCGCGCTGCACGCCTTCGCGGCTGACATCGGCGCCCTGTCGCTCCGATCTGGCGGTGATCTTGTCAATTTCGTCAAGAAACACGATGCCGTTGTTCTCGACACTGTCGATGGCGGTTTTCAGCAGTTCTTCCTGATCAAGCAGTTTGTCCGCCTCTTCACGCAGCAGCATCGCGTAGGAATCCACAACCGTGACCTTTTTCTTCTTGGTTTGCGGTCCGAAGGCTTTGCCCATCATGTCGCCGATGTTGATCATGCCCATCTGCGCGCCGGGCATGCCCGGAATGTCAAAGGTCGGCATACCGCCGCCGGTACTGTCGGCAACCTCGATTTCGATTTCCTTGTCCGATAACTGGCCGCCCCGCAGCATGCCCCGGAACTTGTCCCGGGTTTCCTTCGACGCGTTGTCACCGACCAGCGCATCAATGACGCGGTTTTCGGCATTCAGTTCGGCTTTCGCTTCGACGTTCTGACGCATCTGATCGCGGCTCATGTGCAGGGCCACTTCCAGTAGATCACGGATGATCTGTTCGACGTCGCGGCCGACATAGCCGACTTCGGTGAATTTGGTGGCTTCAACCTTGATGAACGGGGCCTGCGCTAGTTTCGCCAGGCGGCGCGCGATCTCGGTCTTGCCGACACCGGTCGGCCCGATCATCAGAATGTTTTTCGGCAGCACTTCATCGCGCATCGCATCGTCGAGCTGCTGACGCCGCCAGCGGTTGCGAAGCGCAATGGCGACGGCCTTCTTGGCGTTTTGCTGGCCGATGATATATCGGTCGAGCTCGGAAACGATTTCGCGGGGGGTAAAGGTATTCATAGTTTTTCGACAACCACGTTGGTGTTGGTATAGACACAGATTTCGGCAGCTACGGCCATCGCGCGCCGGGCTATATCTTCGGCGCTCAGCGATTCCTGATCAATCAGCGCGCGGGCCGCGGACAGGGCATAGTTGCCGCCGGAGCCGATGCCGATCAGACCGTCTGCCGGTTCCAGCACGTCGCCGTTGCCGGTCAGGATCAGCGACACGTCCTTGTCGGCGACAGCCATCATCGCTTCGAGGCGGCGCAGATAGCGGTCGGTGCGCCAGTCTTTGGCCAGTTCGACACAGGCACGCATCAGTTGCCCGGGATACTGGTCAAGCTTGCCTTCAAGGCGCTCGAACAGGGTAAAGGCATCCGCCGTGGCCCCGGCAAAACCGGTAATCACATGATCCCCGGCCAGTCTGCGGACCTTGCGGGCGTTGGATTTGATGATGGTATCGCCAAGGCTGACCTGGCCGTCGCCGGCGATAACCACCGAGCCGTTTTTGCGCACCGACAGGATTGTTGTCGCATGCCAGGAGGTTGTGGAAGGTTCAGCGGACATCGGGACTCCTCGGATTTGGCGGATAACGGCTGTTTGTACCGTCCCCTATGTGGTCTGATCCATGCCGTGGGTCAAGTCATCAACGATCCGCGGTGATGCGCTCGGGGCTGGTCGTCGGCGAATAGACCTGCTAGAAAAACCTCGATTTCCGCCAGGAGTAAAGACGATGCGCACAGCGACCATCGAACGTAAAACCAAAGAGACAGAAATTTCCGTCAGCCTCAATCTCGACGGCAGCGGTGTTTATGACGTGTCGACCGGGATCGGTTTTCTCGATCACATGCTGGAACAGCTGTCGCGGCACAGTCTGATGGATCTGACCGTCAAGGCGAAGGGCGATCTGCACATCGATTTTCACCACACCACCGAAGACACCGGTATCGCCATCGGCGAGGCGTTTTCGAAGGCATTGGGCGAACGCAAGGGGATTACCCGTTATGCCTCCGCGCTGATCCCGATGGATGAAACGCTGAGCCGTGTTGCGCTGGATATTTCCAACCGCCCGTATCTGATCTGGCGTGTTGAATTCAGCAAACCGAAACTGGGCGACATGGACACGGAACTGTTCAAGGAATGGTTCCAGGCGTTCGCGCAGGCGGCCGGCATCACGTTGCACATCGAAAACCTGTACGGTGAAAACAATCACCATATAGTCGAATCCTGCTACAAGGGTTTGGCGCGATCACTGCGTGATGCCATTGCCATCGATCCGCGCAAGGCTGACGAAGTGCCGTCAACCAAAGGTGTCCTCTAACCCGTCAGGGGCTACCCGCTGATGCGACTATACTCGGTATATCTGCGTGATCATGGCCGTGAACCCATGGGCGACCTTGTCCTGGTCAAGGAAGGGTTCTCGTGGCCGGCGTTCGTGTTCACCTTCCTCTGGGCCTTGTGGTCGCGAATGTGGCTGCCGGCGATTGTGCTGTTCAGCGTCATCGCGCTTGCCGGTTGGGGTGTGCGGCATCTGGGTTACGGTGAAGATGTCGAAGGGTTGCTGTCTTTGGTTATCGGGCTAAGCCTCGGTCTGTTCGGCAATGATCTCAGACGCAGCTGGCTCGATCATCAGGGCTTTCAGGAAATCGCCGTCGTCAGCGGCAAAAACGCCGAAGAAGCGATGCGCCGGTTTCTTGATAACGCCGATATCGCCCGGGACGGAATATACCCATGAGTGTCGCGATCATCGATTATGGTTCGGGCAATCTGCGTTCGGCCTCCAAGGCGTTTGAGCGTGCCAGTGCCGAAGCCGGTCTCAACCACCCCGTGCGTGTAACCAGCGATCCCGATGTTGTGCGCGCATCCGACCGGGTTGTGCTGCCGGGCGTCGGGGCGTTCGCCGATTGCATGCGTGGCCTTTTGGCCATTGACGGGATGGCTGATGCGGTGCGTGAACACGTCACGGTTTCCGGCAAACCCTTTTTCGGTATTTGCGTCGGCATGCAGTTGATGGCGAGCGTCGGTCTTGAGCATGGCGTGACCTCGGGTTTCGACTGGATACAGGGCAGTGTCGAAAAGATTGTCCCGACAGATCCGGATTTGAAAATTCCGCACATGGGCTGGAACGAACTGGTGATTGCCGAAAACCGGCATCCGCTTTTTGACGGCGTCGAAGCGGGCATGCACGTTTATTTCGTGCACTCCTATCATCTGCATGCGGACCGTCCCCGGCAGATACTGGCGACGGCAGAGTACGGTGGCGCGATCACCGCTGCGGTCGGGCGCGACAATATTATCGGCACGCAGTTTCACCCGGAAAAAAGTCAGGTTGCCGGGCTTCGCATCATCACCAATTTTCTCAGGTGGAAGCCATGATTTTCTTCCCGGCGATTGATCTGAAAGCGGGACAGTGCGTGCGGTTGGTACATGGTGACATGAACCAGGCGACGGTCTTCAACGACAATCCGGCAGCGCAGGCAAAAGCTTTTGCCGATGCCGGATGCACGTGGCTGCACATGGTTGATCTCGACGGTGCCTTTGCCGGCAAACCGGCCAATGCCGAAGCCGTCACGGCGGTGTTGTCGGCTGTCGATATTCGTGTGCAGCTGGGCGGCGGTATCCGCGACATGAAGACCATAGAAGGCTGGCTTGGACGTGGTCTGGAACGGGTCATTCTCGGCACCGTTGCGGTACGCGATCCGACGCTGGTACGCCAAGCCTGCAAGGCATTCCCGGGACGGGTTGCGCTCGGTATTGATGCGCGTGACGGCTTTGTTGCGGTGGAAGGCTGGGCCGAAGCAACGACCCTGAAGACCGCTGAACTCGCCAAACAATTCGAAGACGCCGGAGCGGCGGCACTGATCTATACCGACATCGGTCGCGATGGCGCGATGCGCGGGCCGAACCTCGAAGCGACCCTGGCGCTGGCCGAAGCGGTGGCAATTCCGGTGATCCTTTCGGGCGGCGTATCATCGATGGATGATCTCAGGGCGGTGATGGCGTCTGGTCACGGCAAGCTTGAAGGCGTGATCTCGGGCCGCGCGGTCTATGACGGACGCATCGATCCGCGGGCCGCCGTTGCCCTGCTGGCGGAGGCTGCGTGATGCTCAAGGTACGGATCATTCCCTGTCTCGATGTCGATCAGGGCCGTGTCGTCAAAGGCGTCAACTTTGTCGATCTGGTCGATGCCGGCGATCCGGTCGAACAGGCGCGCGTCTATGATGCTGCCGGGGCCGACGAATTGTGCTTCCTTAATACCACCGCCAGTCATGAAAACCGTGAAACGATTTTTGATGTGGTGGCGCGCACCGCCGAACAGTGCTTCATGCCGCTGACGGTTGGGGGCGGTGTCAGAACCACGGAAGACATTCGCAAGCTTTTGCTGGCCGGTACAGACAAGGTGTCGATCAATACCGCCGCCGTGCACAATCCGGATTTCGTTCGTGAAGCGGCCGAGAAATTCGGCACGCAGTGCATCGTCGTCGCCGTCGATGCCAAGGCGACTGCGCCAAACAAGTTCGAGATTTTCACACACGGCGGACGTAAGGAAACCGGTCTTGATGCGGTCGCCTGGTCGAAGCGCATGCAGGATCTCGGCGCCGGTGAAATCCTTTTGACGTCGATGGACCGGGACGGCACCAAACAGGGTTTCAACCTGCCGCTGACCCGGGCCGTTTCCGATGCATTGACGATCCCGGTGATTGCATCGGGCGGTGTCGGCACGCTCGATCATCTGGTCGAAGGCGTGACCGAGGGTCATGCATCGGCAGTACTGGCGGCCTCGATTTTTCACTTCGGGACCTATACCATCAATGAGGCCAAGGCGCACATGAAGGCCCGTGGCGTCGCGATCCGAGAAACCTGAGGGGCATGTCATGAGCACTGATCCAAATGCCGATGTTCTGCAACGTCTGTTCGAGGTCATCGAAAGCCGTCGTGTTGCCGATCCGGACAGTTCGTATACCGCCAAGCTGCTGGCCGGCGGACCTAAAAAGATTGCCAAGAAGATCGGCGAGGAATCGGCCGAAGTGGTGATCGCGGCGCTCAGCGAAGGCAAGGATGCGGTAACGCTTGAAAGTGCCGATCTGCTTTATCACCTTCTGGTCATGTGGTCGGCGACGGGTGTGAGGCCCGAAGACGTCTATGCCGAGTTGGCACGTCGCGAAGGCACATCCGGCATCGCCGAGAAAAACAGCCGCAGAAAATAAAAGCAGGGGATACGTGATGGCCTACGACATGACCTATGATCCGAACAATATCTTTGCCAGAATCCTGCGCGGTGAAATTCCCTGCGACAAGGTTTATGAAGACGATCACTGCCTCGCTTTCAACGACATCGCGCCGAAAGCACCGGTGCATGTGCTGGTGATCCCGAAAGGGGCCTACGTCAATCTGGACGATTTCCACGCCAAGGCTTCGGATGCGGAAATAGCCGCCCTGATGCGTGCCGTCGGTACGGTCGCCCGGCTCAAGGGTCTGCCTGAAACGGGCTACCGGTTTTTGTCGAACAACGGCGAAGATGCACACCAGGAAGTGCCGCACCTGCATATCCATGTGGTCGGCAAGCGCGATCTCGGCGGTATGCTCGGCAAACCGAAGGCGTAACGCCTGTCGGCACGGGAATCGCTGAAGATTTCCCTGAATTACCCCTATCTGTTGCGTTTCTGATCGGCTAAGATACATCATCTTGAGCCTGAATCATTGAGTGCAGAGATGGCGACGCGCCCCGAAATCGAGAAACTGACGCTGAAACCGCCTGTCGGGATGCCGGAAGTCATTCCTGTGCCGGCCAGCGGTCCGGTTGTCATACCGGGTGGCGGGCTACTGACAGATGCGGTCTATGCCCGCGTTGACGGCGACTTGCTTATTGAGCTTGGCGACGGCTCGCGGATGATCGTGCGTGATTATTTCGCCGGCACCCACCCGCCGCCCCTGGCCACGGATTCCGGCGCGCACATCGGTGCCGACGTGGTCACGGCGCTGACCGGCGGCACGCCGCAGGCGATCCCGATGGTGGCTTCGGCTTCGGCACCGATCGGCCGGGTCGAGACGGTGTCTGGGCATGCCGAGATCGTGCATGCCGACGGTACGCGCGCCAATGCCGAACCCGGGATGCTGCTGGCCCGCGGCGACAGGATCGAGACCGGCGCGGATGCCAACGCCGGCATGCTGTTCGCCGATCATTCGACCTTTGCCGTCGGCGGCCATGCCCGCGCGACCTTCGACGATCTGGTGTTTGATCCGAACAGCGGCGCGCATCAGGCAACCTTTGTCGTACAGCAGGGCACGTTCTCATTTGCCGGTGGCGGCATTGCCGAAACCGATGGCGCCTTCACGATTAAGACACCGGCGGCAACGATCAGTGTCGACGGCGCATCGGGTGCTGGTCGGGTCGAGCAGGACGGCGGTACCACAGTGTCGTATCTGCGATCCGAGCATATGGAAGCGGGCGCGCTTCGGGTCAGCAATCCGGGCGGCACGGAAGTGCTCGACAAATCTTACGAGACCCTTGTCGTCGACGATTTCTTTTCGCCACCAAGCCATGTGATCCGCTTGGGTCCGCGCGATACCGCGGAGCATTTCGGCGACGCGGTGATGGCCCTGCCCGATGCCCATGCGACGATGCCGTCATCGCTGCTGGGTGCCGAGCGCGGTGCCGACCCGGCCAGTCGCGCCGTTGCCGCCGCCGCCGAAGACGGCTCCGGTGCCGAACACGCTCAGGCACAGGGGCTTGAAAATACCCTGCAGGTCGACCGCAACACGGCGTTCGAGATTGCCGCCCGCAAGGCGGCGATTGCGCGCTCGGCCCGCGATGCCGCCGATGAAGCCCTGCACGATGCATCGGTGGCGGAACAGGAAGCCCGCAAACAGGCCGCCGAAGCCAATGCCCACGCGCAGGCCAAGCAGTTGGATGCCGAGACACAGCGCAATCATGCCGTCGACATCGTTTCGGAATCGGCAAAGCGCGATCATGCCTTTGAAGACGCCGTGCGCCAGGTCGATCATGCCAGCCGCACCGAAGAAGAAGCGGCGCGCGCCGTTGCTGAAACGGATGCGGCACAGGGTCAGGCCGCCGAGCGGCTTGCCGCTGCTGAAGAAGCAGTGCGCCGGGCCCTCGAAGCGGCAGAGCAGGCGCGCAACGAAGCGCTTAGCATCCTCGAGGAAGCGAAGCAGAAAGAAGCGGCCTTTGCCTCTGCACAGCAGGCCGCCGAACAGGCGCGAGAGACCGAACAGGCCCGCGCCTTTGCCGTGGCCGAAGCGGACGCTGCCGAGGCTGCGGCAGCAGCTGCCCTCAGAGCCGCCGAAGCGGCAGCGCAATCGGCGGCACGGGATGCCGAGGTGGCCGAGCGCGTCGCCCATGAAGCAAGCACCGCCGCACAGGTTGTCGAAACGGTGGTCGAACGTGAACTGGCGGCGATTGATCCGGATCTTTTGAAGCCGCCGGCAGCCGATGATCCGGCCAGCTCGAAAGGTGACTGGATCACCAAGACCAGACCGTCGATGGATGCGGCCAGCAGCGCCATAAGCGCCGGCGAAAAGGCGGCACGGGAAGCCTACCAGCAAGCCCTGCGCGAAGGCTCAAGTGTCGAGGACGCGCTGGAGCGGGCGATTGTTGCAGCCGAAACCTATGGTGGTGCGAAAAGTGCCGCCCGGGTGATCGCCGCCG